>Ga0079992_134836_pt1 | contig 119347 bp, 105 predicted proteins | sample FaiFalFF_MnMetaG_3_FD_69197 | JGI IMG/M metagenome (GOLD analysis project Ga0079992, IMG submission 69197) | Freshwater microbial communities from Yellowstone National Park, Wyoming, USA - Fairy Falls B (FF_Mn_B) MetaG (SPADES assembly) (version 2) | ecosystem: Environmental > Aquatic >...
CTCGAGGGCTTGGGCCTTCGAGGCAGGGGTCGGTGGGCGACCCCGGTGGCCGGTCCTCTGGCCTCGGGCTAAAACCCAAGGCCACGACCGGAATACGCAGAAAACAGCGTAAGTCCTAAATCAAAAAGGCAGGTTGTGGAGATCGGGGTGCGGGATGCTGACCGATTTTCGGGTGCGGCAGCGGGATTACCTCCTGGAGATCACGCGGGCCATCACGGCGCAGCTGGATCTGGACGCCGTGCTGCGCATGGTGGTGGACGCCGCCGCGGAGATGCTGGACGGCCAGGTCGCTTTTATCGCCCTGCGGGAGGACGAGGCCTTCACGATCCGCGCCGCCCACGGCCTGCCGGAACGGATGTGGGGGGAGCTGAACACGCTCCTGATGGAGCTCCCGGCCCAGCCGGAGGCCTGGGGCCGGGCCGGCGTCGAGCGGGTCCTGATGCAGATCGCCCGCACCCTCCGGATCGAAGCCCAGCAGGCCGTCGCCCTCCCCCTGATCGTGGGGGAGAACCTCCTCGGCCTGCTGATGGTCTTCCGCGCCTTCGGCACCGCTTTCACCTACGATGACCGGCTGGTCCTGCGCGCCTTCGCCGACCAGGCCGCCATCGCCGTCCACAACGCCCAGCTTTACCAGCAGCTGGCCACCGAGAAGCGGCGGCTGGAGGCCATCATCGAGGCCACCGCCGACGGCGTCATCATCCTGGACCCGGCCCACCGCATCCAGGTCTTCAACCGGGCCATGACCCGGCTGACCGGATGGTCCCCGGCCGAGGCCATCGGCCGCCCCCACGATGAGGTGGTGGTCCTGAACCCCCGGCGCTCCGGCATGACCCTGGCCGAGGCCGAGGCCGGCGGGTGGCCCCTGGCCGGCGGAAAGCCCATCTATGTCGAAGGGGACCTGGTCCGCCGCGATGGGGGGCGCGTGGCCGTGGGGATCACCTATTCGCCTCTTCTGGACCGCACCGGCCGTCTGGTGAACATCATCGGCGTGGTGCGGGACATGACCCGCGTCCGGGAGGCCGAGGAGCTGAAGTCCACCTTCATCTCCATCATCTCCCACGAGCTCAAGACGCCGGTCTCCATCATTAAGGGTTACGCCGGCACGTTGCGGCGGGAGGACGCCACCTGGGACGCGGCGACGGTGCGGGAGATCGCGGCGATCATCGAGGAGGAGGCGGACCGGCTCACCGAGCTGATCGACAACCTGCTGGATGCCTCCCGCCTGCAGGCGGGGGCCCTGGAGCTGCAGTTCGTGGAGGTCGCCCTGGACGAGCTGGCGGAACGGGTGGCAGACCGCTTCCGTCCCCAGACCGACCGTCATTTCATCGTGGTCGACTTCCCGCCGGATTTCCCTCTGATCCAGGGGGATCCCCGCCGGCTGGAGCAGGTGCTGGCCAACCTGGTGAGCAACGCCATCAAATACTCTCCGCAAGGGGGGACGATCCGCATCTCCGGGCGGGCGACGCCGCGGGAAGTGATCGTCACCGTCACCGATGAGGGCGTGGGGATCCCGCCGGAGGAGCAGGAGCGGATCTTCGAGCGCTTTTACCGCACCAGCCAGGCCATCGCCCGTCAGACGCCGGGGACGGGCCTGGGGTTGTATCTGGCCCGGGCGATCGTGGAGGCCCACGGCGGCCGGATTTGGGTAGAGAGCGCCCCCGGACGGGGATCCGCGTTCAGCTTCTCCATCCCGCGCAGCCCGATACGGTAAGAGGATCCGGACGTGCGGTGAGCTCCCTCCACGTTAAAGCGAACCGCTGGCTCTCCCTCCCCGGACCGGAAGGTGTTATAACCCGAACGGTGAGCGCGATCTCCCTTCCCGCGTGAAAGCGGGCGGCGCCCTTGCTCATCCGGGGAGAAGGCTCGGAGCCGAGCGTGCATCGATTCATCTTCTCCGGGAAGTGAAGGGACCACCCCATGTCCTTCGTCCACCTGCATGTCCACACGGAATACTCGCTGTTAGATGGGCTCAGTCGGATCGACGATCTGATCGGGCGGGCGGCCGAGCTGGGCATGCCGGCCCTCGCCCTGACGGATCACGGCGTCCTCTACGCCGCCATCGCTTTCTATCAGAAGGCTCAGGAGGCCGGGATCCGGCCCATCCTGGGGATGGAAGCCTACGTGGCCCGCCGCACCATCCAGGATCGGGAGCCGGATGACCGGAGCCTCTACCACCTGACGATCCTGGCGATGGATGAGACGGGCTGGCGGAATCTCATCCGCCTGGCGACCATCGCCCAGCTGGAGGGTTTCTATTACAAGCCGCGCATCGACAAGGCCCTGCTGGAGCGCCACGCGGAGGGGTTGATCGTCCTCTCCGGATGCCCCTCGGCGGAGATCCCCCGTCTGCTGGCCCAGGGGCGGATGGAGGAGGCGGAGGCGGTGGCGGCGTGGTTCGCCGAACGCTTCCCCGGGCGCTTTTTCCTCGAGCTGCAATCCCACCCGGGCGTTCCGGAGCTGGATGAGATCAACCGGGGTCTGGTGACCCTGTCCCGCCGCCTCGGGCTCCCCCTGGTGGCCACCAACGATGTGCACTACGTCCGCCCGGAGGACGCCGGGCTCCAGGACGTGCTGCTCTGCATCCAGACCGGCAAGCGGCTGAAGGAGCCCGGCCGCATGAAAATGAGCGATAACACCTACTATCTCCGCACCCCGGAGGAGATGCAGGAGCTTTTCGCCGAGATCCCGGAGGCCCTGACCAACACCCTGCGGGTGGCGGAGATGTGCTCGCTGAAGCTGGAGCTGGGCCGCCACCGGCTCCCCCGCTTCGATCCGCCACCAGGCTTCCCGGACCCTGCGGCCTATCTGCGGCACCTGGCTGAGGAGGGCTTCCGGGCTCGCTTCCCTCAGCCTCGGCCGGGCTACCGGGAGCGCCTGGACTACGAGCTGGAGATTATCCACCGCATGGGGTTCGATGCTTATTTCCTGATCGTGTGGGACCTCATCCGCTATGCCCGGGAGCGAGGGATCTGGTGGAACGTGCGGGGCTCCGGCGCCGGGAGCCTGGTGGCTTACTGTCTGGGGATCACCCGGGTGGATCCCATCGAGCTGGATCTGATCTTCGAACGCTTCCTGAACCCGGCCCGCGTGTCGATGCCGGACATCGACATCGACTTCCCGGACGATCAGCGGGATGAGATGATCCGCTATGCGGTGAACCGCTACGGGGCGGACCGGGTGGCCCAGATCATCACCTTTGGGACGATGAAAGCCCGGGCGGCGGTGCGGGATGTCGGCCGGGCCCTGGATCTCCCCCTGCCGGAGGTGGACCGGGTGGCCCGGCTCATCCCCGCGATCCCGGGCAAGGACATCTCCATCCGGGATCTGCTGGATCCTTCGAACGAGGAAGGGCGGGAGCTGCGGCGACTGTATCAGGAGAAAGATTACATCCGGGAGCTGCTGGATCTGGCCATGCAGCTGGAGGGGACGGTGCGCCATGCCGGCACCCACGCGGCGGGCGTGGTGATCGCCGATCGCCCTCTGGTGGATTACGTCCCTCTCCACCGGCCGACCGGGCTGAAGGGGAGCGCACGGGAGGAGAACGGCGGGGAGGAGGGAGAGGGGGAGGCCCTCCTGCCGGTCACCCAGTTCGATATGGAGGCCCTGGAGGCCCTGGGCCTCTTGAAGATCGACTTCCTGGGCCTTTCCACCCTCACGGTGATGCGGGAGACCTGCGAACGGGTGGCCCAGCGTCACGGGGTGCGTCTGGACCTGGAGACCATCCCGACGGACGCTCCGGAGGCCTACGCCCTTCTGGGGCGGGGGGAAACGGTGGGAGTGTTCCAGGTGGAAGGGCGGGGGTTCAGCCGAATGATGCGGGACCTCAAGCCCCAGGCCTTCTCCCATGTGATGGACGCCCTGGCCCTCTACCGTCCGGGGCCGCTGGAATATATCCCCAACTACATCCGCCGCATGCGCGGCCAGGAGCCCATCGAATATCGTCATCCGCGTCTGGAGCCCATCCTCTCGAAGACCTTCGGCATCCTGGTCTACCAGGAGCAGATCATGCGGGTGGCCATCGACCTGGCCGGCTACACGCCCTCTGAGGCGGATGAGCTGCGCAAGGTCGTGGCCAAGAAGAAGGGGGAGGCTTTCCCCAAGCAGCGCGCCAAGTTCCTGGAGGGCTGCGTCCGCAACGGCATCCCCGCTGAGGTGGCGGAGGCCATCTGGGGGGACATCGAGTTCTTCGCCCGTTACGGCTTCAATGCCGCCCACGCCGCCTCCTACGCCAAAATCTGCGTCCAGACGGCTTATCTCAAAGCCAAATATCCGGTCGAGTATCTGTGCGCCCTGATGACCGTCGACCGGAACAAGACAGAGAAGCTCGGCCTCTATGTCGCGGAGTGCCGGCGCCTGGGGATCCCCGTCCTCCCGCCCGACATCAACCGAAGCGAAGCCACTTTCACCATTGAGCGGACGCCGGAGGGCGTGGAGGCCATCCGGTTCGGGCTGACGGCGGTGAAGAACGTGGGGGAAGGGGCGGTGGCCCGCATCCTGGCCGCCCGGCGGGAGGGCGGGCCTTTCCGGGATCTGGATGATCTGGCCCGGCGGGTGGATCTGAAGGAGATCGGCCGGCGAGCCCTGGAATCCCTGATCCGGGTTGGGGCTCTGAGCGCCTTCGGGAATCGAGCTCAGCTGCTGGAGATCCTGGACCGCTTGATGGAGGCCAGCGCCCGTTACCATCGGGAGCGCCAGCAGGGGATGCTCAGCCTCTTCGATCTGAGCGGCCTTCGGCTGGAGGCGACCTCCCTGGTCGGCGCGCTGCCGAATCTGCCCGAGGTCGAGGAGGGCCAGATCCTGGAATGGGAGAAGGAGCTCGTCGGCGCTTATCTCTCAGAGACCCCGCTCACCCGGCAATGGCCGATCTTGCAGCAGGTGGTCACCCACACCACGGCCGACCTGAGCGAGGAGCTCCACGGGCAAACCGTGAAGCTGGCCGGCCTGATCCGGGCGGTGCGGACCGTCACGACGCGAACCGGGGAGACCATGGCGTATGTGACGATGGAAGACATCCATGGGATGGTGGAGGTGGTGATCTTCCCCCGCCTGTGGAAGCAGAAGGGGGACCGGGTGCGCCCGGATTCGATCCTCATCGTGGTGGGCAAGGCGGAGAGCGGAGGGCGGGAGCCTCGGGTGGTGGCGGAGGACCTGCGGGATCAGGAGGTGCTGGCGCGACCGGTTGAGGAGCAGACGGAAACGGAAGCGGAGGGGTTCCCGGAGGCCGAGGAGCGTATCCTCCCGCCGAACGGCTGGGAGCGTTCCAGGGAGGAGACAGCCTCCGATCCGAAGAAAGCCGCTCCGCCCGTTCCTCCTTCGTCCTCGGAGGCGACGCCCTCTCCGCCTTCAGAGGGGGAGGCAAGCGCCTGGACCCCGGCCTCCGAAAGGGGACAACAGATCCCCCCAGGGCTGGAAACCCCCAGAGCCGTCCCGGCCCGGCAAATCGTGGTGTATCTTTACCGGACCGACCGGCTGGAGGACGATCTGCGGCGGCTGCAGGAGGTCCATCGGCTGCTCACAGAGCGGCCGGGGCCGGACCCCTTCCAGGTCGTGGTGGTGTATCCGGACCGGCGGCAGGTCCGACTGCGGTTCCCTCAGCAAGGCACGTGGTATTCCCCGGAGCTTCTGGCGCGCCTCGAAGGCCTGCTGGGCCCGGACTCCGTGCGCGTCTTCCCGCTTAAGCCGCAAGAGTGAGCCGGCGGGTCCTTCTGCGCAACGCGCTGAAGCCGCCGGGCTTCGCTTTATGGTAAAATCCCGGAGCGGGAGGATGTAGATGGCGTTCACGGTGGAGGATCTGCGGGATCTGGCGGAATTGTTGCGCGCGCATCCGGAGTGGCGGGAGCCCTTGTGGGCCCTGCTGGCCTCGGAGGAGGTGCGCCGGATGCCTGCCGATCTGGCGGCCACGCGGGAGGCGATGGAGCGGGGCTTCCGGCGGGCTGCCCGCCTCATCTTGGCCCTCTACCGGGCCCAGCGGCGACAGGCCCGGGAGACGGACGCCCGCTTTGCGGAGATGGCTGAGGCCATCCGCCGCCTGGGCGAGACCTTCACCGCCCATCGTCAGGAGTTCCTGGCTCACCAGGCCCAGACCCAAGCGCAGCTTACGGAGCTCAACGCGGCCGTCCGCAACCTGACCGAAGTCGTCCGCAGCCTGGCCGAGACCCAGCTTGGGTTGGCGGAGGCCCAGCGTCGCACTGAGGAGAATCTCCAGCGTCTGGCGGAGGCCTTCATCGCCCATCGTCAGGAGTTCCTGGCCCACCAGGCCCAGACCCAAGCGCAGCTTACCGAGCTCAACGCGGCCGTCCGCAACCTGACCGAAGTCGTCCACAACTTAATTGAGACGGTGCGCAACCTGGCCGAGTCCTTCATCACCCACCGTCAGGAGTTCTCGTCCTACCAGGCCCAGACCAACGCGGGCTTTGCCGAGCTCAGCGCTGAAGTCCGCGCCCTGGCGGAGGCGCAGCATTCGCATTATGAGGCGTTCATTGCTCACCGTCAGGAGTTCCTGCAGCAACGGGCGGAGACAGATCGTCGGTTTGCGGAGCTGGCCGAGGCTCAGCGTCGCACGGAGGAGAGCCTCCGGCGCCTGAGCGAGGCGTTTGAAGCCCACCGCCAGGAGTTCCTGGAGCATCGTGCGGAGACGGATCGCCGTTTCGCCGAGCTTACGGAGGCCCAGCGTCGCACGGAGGAATCGCTGCAGCGCCTGAGCGAGGCGTTCGCGGCTCACCGTCAGGAGTTCCTGACCTATCGTGCGGAGACGGATCGTCGGTTTGCCGAGCTTACGGAGGCCCAGCGTCGCACGGAAGAGAGCCTCCAGCGCCTGAGCGAGGCGTTTACGGCTCATCGAGAGGAGACGGACCGTCGGTTTGCGGAGCTGGCCGAAGCTCAGCGTCGCACGGAGGAATCGCTTCAGCGCTTGAGCGAGGCATTTATTGTCCACCGCCGGGTTGTGGCCGATGATATGTCTGTCCTGAAGAAAGAAAGCCTGGAGCGGCGATATCGCGAACGGGCAGCCGCTTACTTCGGAGGACCGGATTTCCACAAGGTGCGGGCGCTGACCTTTGACGAGCTGATGGAGGCGCTTGGGAAGGCCCTGAAGGCTCGATCCATCACTCGTGAGGAATACGAGGAAGCCCGGCGGGTGGATGGGGTGATCCGGGGGAGGCGGCGCCAGCGTTCCATGCACCTGGCCCTGGAGGTCTCCTGGATCATCGATCGAGGGGATGTGGAGCGGGCGGTTCGGCGGGCAGAGATCCTCCGCAAGGCCCTGGGGGAGACCTGGCCCGCGGTGGCCGGGCGCGAGATCACAGAGGGAGCGCGGGAGGCGATCGAACGGCTGCGCCGGGAGGGCCGGCCCATCGTTGTGGTCCAGGATGGGTGGGTGGATTGGCCCTCGAAGCCGGTTTAAGCGTCGATCCTGACCCATCCCCGCCTCACATGCCCGGCGACGCCTCTTCCTCAGTTATGCCTTACCACGCTATCCCGGCGTGGATCCCTTTTGCGTTCCTCCTCGCGCTTCGCGGCGACCCCGGGTTTCGCTACAATGGATCCCTGACCGAAAAGCGGGCCTAGGGGGGCAGGGAATGGAGGGGGTTGGGATGGAACCGGTGGTGCTGGTGGCGGCCGGGTATCTCCTCGGCTCGGTGTTGCCAGCGGAGTTCTTCGTGCGCTGGAAGACCGGGCGCACCCCGCACGAATTCCGGGACAACCCCGGCGGGGGTGGGGCGTGGCGGCTGGCAGGCCCTCTCCCCGGGCTGATCACGATCCTCTTTGATCTGGGCAAGGGAGCTCTTCCCACAGCCATCGCCCTGCGGGCCGGGTTCAGCCTGCCCTGGCTGATCGCTGCGGCGGTGGCCCCGGTGGTTGGCCATTGCTGGCCCTTTTATAAGGTCATCCGACGGGATCGCGGAGGCCGGGGCCTGGGGCCCGCCACCGGAGCGCTCTTCGTCCTGGCCTTCCGGGAGGTGGTGCCCGCTTACGTCCTGGGCGCCCTCGCCGCCTATCGCTTCCGCTGGCTGCCCAGCGTCGGCATCGTGGCCTTCCCGCTGAGCCTTCTCCTCCTGTGGGTCTGGAAGGTTCCCCCGGAGCGGTTCGCCGCGGCTTTCGCGGTGATGCTCGTGGTCCTGATCCGCAATGTGAACCTGTTGTGGACGGTGCTCCGCACTCGGGGTGCGGAGCGTCCGCACTGAGGGCCGCGATGGCGCGCCGACGGGTGGTGGCCCTCACCGGGGCCGGGGTCTCGGCGGAGAGCGGGGTTCCGACGTTCCGGGGCCCGGGTGGGCTGTGGAGGGATTACCGGCCGGAGGATCTGGCCTCCCCGGAGGCCTTCGCCCGGGATCCAGTCCGGGTATGGGAGTGGTATGCGTGGCGCCGGGAGTGCATTGCCCGGGCGACACCGAACCCCGCGCACCGGACGCTGGCCGCGATGGAGGAGGCGCTCCCGGATTTCCTCCTCATCACCCAGAACGTGGATGGGCTCCATTCGCAAGCGGGCAGCCGCCGGGTGATCGAGCTCCATGGCAGCCTGTGGCGCATGCGGTGCGTCCGGGAGGGACGGGTCTGGGAGGATCGGCGGGTGCCGTTGCCGGAGTTGCCGCCGCGTTGCCCGGCTTGCGGGGCCCTGGCCCGGCCGGACGTGGTGTGGTTCGGGGAGCCGCTTCCGGAGGCGGCGTGGACGCAGGCCTTCCGCGCCGCGGCGGAGGCGGAGATCTTCCTGATCATCGGGACCTCCGGGCTCGTGGAGCCGGCGGCCTCGCTCCCGCGATGGGCTCGCGCCCACGGTGCCCGCCTGATCGAGTTCAACATCGAGGGCACGGTCCTCACGCCCCTGGCGGATGAGGTCTGGCGAGGGCCGGTGGGGGAAACCCTACCCCGGTGGTGGGCGCAGTTCTCCGGGGCCTCCTGAACCGCGTGATGCCGGGGGCGCTCCTCGCGCCCCCGGCCGGATCACGCCGCAGGAGGCCTTGCTTATTCCTCCAGCGTGGAGAGGTCGCCTTCAGGGAGGCCCAGGGCGCGGGCTCGCAGCACCCGCCGCATGATCTTGCCCGAGCGGGTCTTGGGGAGCTTGTCCACGAAGTGGATGGCCTCGGGCCGGGCGATGGGGCCGATCAGCTGGGCCACATGCTGGCGCAGCTCCTCGGCCAGGGCCTCGCTGGGGGTGTAGCCGGCCTTGAGGATGACGTAGCAGTGGATCCCCTCGCCCTTCACCTCGTGGGGCAGGCCGATGGCAGCGGCCTCGGCCACCGCCGGATGGGCCACCAGGGCCGACTCGATCTCCGCCGTGCCCAGCCGGTAACCGCTCACCTTCAGCACATCGTCCACCCGCCCGATGATGTAGAAGTAGCCATCCTCATCCCGCCGGGCGGAATCCCCTGTGAAGAACCATCCGGGATACTTGGACCAGTAAGTCTTCACGTAGCGATCGGGATCGCCGTAAAGCGTGCGGCTCATCCCGGGCCATGGGTTCTGGATCACCAGGTAGCCCTCCACGCCGGGCGGGCATGGGTTGCCGTTCTCGTCCACCACCTCGGCCCGGATGCCCGGGAAGGGCAGGGTGGCCGAGCCGGGCTTGAGGGGGACGCATGGCATGGGGGTGATCATGAAGCCGCCGGTCTCCGTCATCCACCAGGTGTCCATGATCGGGCAACGTCCCTTCCCGATCACCCGGTAATACCAGCGCCAGGCCTCCGGGTTGATCGGCTCGCCCACCGTCCCCAGCAGGCGCAGGGAGGAGAGGTTGCGCCGGTTGGGCCACTCATCCCCAAAGCGCATCAGCCCCCGGATGGCCGTGGGGGTGGTGTACAGCACGGTCACCCCGTATTTCTCCACGATGCTCCACCAGCGATCCGGGTAAGGATACGTCGGCGCTCCCTCATACATCACGCTGGTGGCCCCCAGCATCAGCGGCGCGTAGACGATGTAGGAGTGCCCGGTCACCCACCCGGGGTCCGCCGTGCACCACCAGATGTCCTCATCCTTGATGTCGAAGACCCACTTCATGGTCGTGTAGATATAAACCGCGTAGCCGCCGTGGACGTGGACCTGGCCCTTGGGGGCGCCGGTGGTGCCGGAGGTGTAGAGGATGTAGAGGGGGTCCTCGGCGTCGGTTTCCTCCACCGGGCATTCGCCCTGGGCGAAGGGCAGCCGGGCCAGCTCATCGTAAAAGTAATCCCGCCCGGGCTCCATGGGCACCTCGTGGCGGGTGCGGCGGACCACCAGCACGTGCTCCACGGAGGGGGCGCGCCGGACCGCCTCGTCCACCGTGCGCTTGGTCTCCACGATACGCCCGTTCAGGTATCCGCCGTCGGCGGTGATCACCAGGCGGGATTTGGAGTCTTCGATGCGCGTGTGAAGGGCCTCCACGGAGAAGCCAGCGAAGACCACGCTGTGGATCGCCCCGATGCGGGCGCAGGCCAGCATGGCGATGGGCAGCTCCGGGATGCGGGGCATGTAGATGGTCACCCGGTCGCCCTTGCGGACCCCCAGGGCCTTCAGGACGTTGGCGAAGCGGTTGACCTCGCGGTAGAGGTCGTAGTAGCTCAGCACCCGGCGCTCGCCGTTCTCCGCCTCCCAGTAGAGGGCCACCTTGTTCTTGCGCCAGGTCTTCATGTGGCGGTCCACGGCGTTGTAGCAGATGTTGATCTTGCCGCCGACGAACCACTTGTAGAAGGGCTTGTTGCTGTCGTCGAGGACCCGGTCCCATTTCCGGAACCACTCCAGCTCTTCGGCGCGCTCGGCCCAGAAGGCCTCAAGGTCCTGCATGGCGCGCGAATAGACTTCCTCATAGTTTTTGATGTAGGCGCGCTCGAGGACCTCGGGGGAGGGATAATACACCTCGCCGCTCAGATGACGGATATCCGCCACGACTTCCTTCACCGCCATGGCACCCTCCTTTTGGATAAAAAAATTCCCCGCGGCGGGGATCACCCCCGCCGCGGATGGTTGCCTGCCTCTTTCCACGCCCAGCTACCACACCGCGATCAAGCGGACGGGGCCGCCGGAGGCGCCTTCGATGCGCAGGGCGCCGACGAAGACCATGGCTCCGGCAGGCGGGATGCGGCCCAGGTTGGCAACGTTCTCCAGCCCCCACTTGTTGGCCGGGAGGATGGTGTAGTGGGTCTTGAAGTCCGTGGACGCCCCGTAGTCCAGGCTCAGGGTGTCCACCCCGATGCCCACGATGTTGCGCTCCTTCAGGAGGAACTCGGCAGTGTCCGGATGGAAGCCCGGGAAGTGCATCACGCCCTGGGCGTCCATGTTGCGGTAGGCCGCCTCGTCGCCCACGCGAGCCCCCCATCCGCTCCACATGAACACCACGGCGCCGTCCGGCAGACGCCCGTAGCGCCGCTCCCAGGCCCGGATGTCGTCGGGGGTGAGCTGGGCGTCGGGGTTGCGCCGGGCGCGGTCGCGGATGTCGATGACCGCCGCCGGGGCGACCAGGACCTCCGCGGGGAGCCGCTCGATGGTCAGGGCGTTCTTCCCGAAGTGGACGGGGGCGTCCATGTGGGTGCCGTGGTGCTCATAGATGTGCCAGCGGTTGGCGTAGAAGCCGTGCTGGGCGTGGTTGAAGACGTTCTCGATCTGGAGGCGCGGCGCCCCGGGCCAGATGGGGAAGTTGGGGTTCTGCACGTAGGTGAGGTCCACTTTTCGCTGGAAGACGCGGGCAGCGGTCCGCACCATCACCCCGACGGGGGCGGAGGCCGCCTCGCCGTAAGCGGGCTTTCGCCAGGAGACGAACCCGTGGGCGCTCACCAGGGTGGCGGCCGGGTGCGGCGCCACCTGATAGCGGAAGGGCCCCAGGGTGCCCTTGGGCGGGATCTCCTCGGCCAGCCAGACGGCCGACTGGAGGTCTCCGCCTTCGGCCTCGAAGCCCCGGAACCAGGCCCGGGCGGGGGTGGCGGTGGCGGCGACGAAATCCGCGTTGCGGGGGACGTGGCCGGCGACGTAGAGGTCGGAGATGGTCTCCTCGGTGAGGTTGCGGACGGTGAGGGTGAAGGAGACGAGGTCGCCTTCGCGCGCGCCCTGGATCTCCACGCTCAGCCAGGGCCAGACCGTCGGGCCGGGGGAAGGGAGCACGGTGGCGGCCATCGCGCCGCTTAGCATCTTGAGGAAGTCCCGACGGCTCCAGGCCCGCGCCATCGCCTCATAGACCTGTGGACCGCACATGGCTCCCTCCTTTCCTGCCGGTTTGGCGAGCGCTCCGAATGATTCGATCCGGCGGATGCGGGTTGACCGCACCGGCCGGGTGTCGCCTCCAGGTTGTGCGCCGGCAATGGGGAAGAGCGCCCTGGCCCTCTCTGGAAGGGGAAGTTTAACGCCATTCTACACAGTTCGGAGTATGCCTGTCAAGGCGCCGAGCCCTTGGACGCGAGTTGGGACGTCAGGCGTTCGAGATGGATAGGATGCGGCAGATCCATGGGAAACTTCCCGAGGATGGCTGGCCATCATCGGAGGCGAAGGATTCCCCTTTGTGCCTTCTGGTTAAAGGTCGAGAGCGTGCTTCCGGGGGCCGAAGTGGGGGATCATCCCCGGATATAATGCTGGGCGCCGAGGTGGCGGACCATCCCTTTGATCTCCATCACGGTGAGGGCGCTGCTGACCTGGGCGACGGGCAGGCCGGCGGCCCGGGCGATTTCATCGATGTGCATGGGCTCCCGTCCGAGCAGCTCCAGGAGGCGGGCCTCCACCGGGTCGGCGGGCAGCTGCAGCTGGACCTCCGCTTGCCGGGCGGTCACCGACCAGTTGAGGGCCTCGAGGAGCTCCTGGGGGGAGGTCACCGGGGTGGCCCCATCCCGAATCAGCCGATTGGTCCCCTGGCTGGCTGTGGAGAAGATGCTCCCCGGGATCGCGAAGACCTCCCGGCCCTGCTCGGCGGCGTGGGCGGCGGTGATCAGCGCCCCGCTGGTCGGGCCGGCCTCCACCACCAGCACGCCCACCGCCAGGCCGCTGATCAGCCGGTTCCGGGCCGGGAAGTTCCCCGCTTCCACCCGCGCCCCCAGGGGAAGCTCGGAAAGCAGCGCGCCCTGCTCCACGATGCGGGCGGCCAGCGGGGCGTGCGCCGCCGGATAGACCTGGTCCAGCCCACAGGGGAGCACGGCCAGGGTTCGCCCTCCCGCTTTCAGGGCCGCCTCATGGGCGATGGCGTCGATCCCCCGGGCCAGGCCGCTCACAATGGGGATCCCGGTCCGGGCGAGCTCCCGGGCGAACCACTGGGCGGCCTCCCGCCCGTAGCCCGTCGGCTGACGGGTTCCCACGATGGCCACGGCCCAGCGATCGGCGTCGGCGAGCTGCCCTCGCAGGAAAAGCACCGGCGGGGGATCCGGGATGCGGCGCAGGAGGGGCGGGTAATCCGGGTCCGCCCAGGTGAGCACCGTCACGCCTGCCCGGCGCACCCGCTCCAGCTCCGCCTCCGGACGCAGCCGCCCCCGGGCTTCACGGAGGTTCTGGATTGTGCGCCGGTCCAGGCCGGCCTCCTGCCAGGCCTTCTCATCGGCCTCCCACGCCGCCCGCAGGTCTCCGAAATGCTGGAGCAGCGCGCGGAAGCGTGCCGGCCCGATGCCCATCACCCGGTGGAAGACCAGCCAGTAGCCCAGTTCCTCCGGCGACAGCGCCATGGACGCACTCCCCGCCCCTGAGGTGAGATCCAGCGTCAAGTCTCCTCAAACATGAATGATAGCCATCCGCCTGCCGGAACCCAGCGCAGGGCCGGGCTTATCGGGCGTCCTCGTCGGCCACCATGCGGCGCAGGCGAGCGGCGAGGAGGCGATAGAAATACGAGCGATCCCGGAGGCGGAGGAAGCAGGCGCTGAAGGGAGCGGCGGCGATCTCCACCCGGTCCCCTTCTTCCAGCGGGTAATCCCCCATTCCATCCACGGTCAGGGCGGCTTTGCCTTCGGTGTGCACGGTGAGGGAGACACGGGCCCCTTCATCCAGCACCACCGCGCGATCCAGGCTGAGGTGGGGGGCGATGGGGACCAGGACGATGTTCTTCAGCTCGGGGGGGAGGATGGGGCCGCCGGCGGCCAGGGCGTAGGCGGTGCTGCCCGTGGGCGTGGCGACGATCAGCCCGTCGCCGATGTAGGTGGTGAAGTAGCGCCCATCGATCTCCGCGCGGATGCGCACCACCCGTCCCAGGCCCATGCGGCCGACCACCACGTCGTTGAGGGCGGGGTAGGGCCCGCGGCGCTGGCCCTCGCGGATCTGATAGGCGGTGAGCATGAGGCGGCGCTCGATCCAGTAGCGCCCTTCCCATACTTTCTGCAGCTGCTCCGCCCACTCCTCGGGTTCGATTTCGGTGAGGAAGCCGACACGGCCCAGGTTGATCCCCAGCAGGGGCACGCCCGCAGGGGCGGCGTAGCGCGCCACGTGCAGCAGCAGGCCGTCCCCTCCGAAGGTGAGGGCGAGGTCCCAGCCGGACACCAGGGCCCCGTCGCGCAGTTCCTCTGAGGAGATCAGCACCGGCTCCCGCCCGGTTTCTCGCAGGACCTCGGCCACTGCCTCCGCCAGGCCGCGGGCGTGGGGTCGTTGCGGATGGAAGACCAGGCCGATTCGCTGAAAGCGCCTCTCCGACACGGGCGTCCCCCGACGAGGTTCTCCGTCTCTATCATACGAGGAACAGAAGGGGCCGGGAAAGCCGGCGCCTGATCGACCGGGGTATTCCGGTTTTCTCGGATGCGGAGTGGATCAGGGCGCTGAGGCTTTGATCCCTGATCCCATGTATGACCGATGCGCTCATGCCTTATCGATCGGGCCATCGGAAGGAGCGGGCGTCCAGGCTTTGGCCGGTGAGCTCCCGACTCTCGTCCGAGGCCAGGTAAACGAAGATCGGGGCGATCTCCTCCGGCGTGGGGAGGGAGAGGGGATCCTCTTCCGGATAGGCCTGGGCTCGCATCCGGGTGCGGGTGGGGCCGGGGTTCACCGCGTTCACCCGGATGCCCTCAGGGGCCAGCTCTTCCGCCAGGATCTGGGTGAGGATCTCGATGGCGCCTTTGGAGACGGCGTAGGCGCCCCAGCGCGCCCGCCCCCGGCGGCCGACCCCGGAGGAGAGGTTGATGATGGAGCCCCCGCCGGCGCGGCGGAGCAGGGGCAGGGCGGACCGGGTGACCAGGAACACGCCGGTGACGTTGACCTCCAGGACCTCCCGCCAGGCCTCCAGGGGGTATTCGGCGATGGGGAGGCGGGGGCCCAGGATGGCGGCGTTGTTGACCAGGACGTCCAGCCGGCCGAAGGTCTCCGCGATGGCGGCCATCAGCTCCGCCACCTGGTCCGGCCGGGTGACATCGCATGGGCGGGCGAGCACCCGGGCTCCTTCCCGCAAGGCCTGGATTTCCCGCGCGGCGTCGGCGAGGGCCTCGACGTCGCGGGCGCAAAGGGCGAGGTCGGCTCCTTCCTGGGCGTAAGCCCGGGCGATGGCCCGTCCGATCCCCCGGCTGGCCCCGGTGATCAACGCAACTTTCCCATGAAGACGCATACCACGCTCCGCGATTCAGACAAGCATCGCACCGTTGAAGGCCCCGCTTCAGAAGCCCTGGAAGGAAACGCGGGCCTGGATTCATCGGTTTCCCACCGCCAGGCCATGGGCACAGGGGAGATCCAGCGCGCTCGAAGGCGCAAATCCCTCCACGAGCCTCGAGGGGATCAACTCAGAAGTTGAAACCCCTCGCGCTCGAAGTCCTCATCGAAGGCGAAAGCGGTTGTGATCCGGTATTTTCTCATCAGGACAAAGCTCACACAATCCACCAGGCTGAGCGTCGGCTTTCCCCGGGATGCCGGCAGGCGAACGGCCTCTTCGTGATCCCGGCCGATCACCCAGTGGAGGACGTTCGTGATCCAGGGCGAACCCCCGGTCGCACTCGGGAAGGAAGTTAATATGGGGGCTGGCCCTCCCCCTCCCCAATTCGGGGAGGGGGAGGGGTCCCCAACCGAAGCCTCACTCATCCTGGACGAACCAGGTGCCGGTCTCCCCCCGGAGGGCGGCGGGGATGTGGGGTGGATCGGTGATCAGGGCGGCTTTCCCCCCGTGATCCAGATACTGGAGGATGGCCTCGATCTTCGGCCCCATGGAGCCCGGGGGGAACTGGCCCTCGGCCAGGTGGCGTCGGGCCTCCGAGGCGGTCAGCCGGTCCAGCCAGCGCTGGGTGGGCTTCCCGTAATCCAGGGCCACCTTCTCCACGGCCGTTGAGATCAAGAAGAGGTCCGCCCGCAGCTCGATGGCCAGGAGGGCGCTGGCCAGGTCCTTGTCGATGACTGCCTCCACGCCGACCAGGTCGCCCGTCTCATCCTCCACCACCGGGATGCCGCCGCCGCCCACGGCGATCACGACGAAGCCGTCCTCCAGCAGCGCCCGGATGGCGGGCAGCTCGATGATGCGCCGGGGGCGGGGCGAGGGGACCACCCGCCGCCACCCCCGGCCGGCGTCCTCCCGCACCACCCAGCCCTGCTCCGCCGCCCGCCGCCGCGCGGTCTCCTCGTCCATCCACGAGCCGATGGGCTTGGTGGGGTTCTGGAAGGCGGGATCGTTCCGGTCCACCAGAACCTGGGTGACCACGGTCACCGCCAGCTGGCGCATCCCCCGACGGCGGAACTCGTTGTAAAGGGCCTTCTGGAACATGTAGCCGATGGCCCCCTGGGTGTCGGCGTCCGCGGCGTCGAGAGGGACGGGGTGGAGCTCGTGGAGGGAGAGCTCGCTGCGCCGCAGGATGAAGCCCACCTGGGGGCCGTTGCCGTGGGTGATCACCACCCGCCAGCCCTGGGCGATCATCTCCGCGATGTGCACCATGGTCTCGCGGGCGGCCTCATACTGATCGGGGACGGTCATGCGGTCCGGCCCCTTGATCAGGGAGTTGCCGCCGACGGCCACGACAGCCAGTCCGGGTTGCAGACGCATCCGCACCTCCGGGGTTGGGCTCAGCGCATGACCAGGGCCATCACGGCCTTCTGGACGTGCAGGCGGTTCTCCGCCTGATCGTAGACCACGGATTGAGGGCCGTCGATCACGGCGTCGGTGACTTCGAGGCCGCGGTCGGCGGGCAGGCAGTGCATGTAGATGGCGTCCGGGCGGGCCAGCTGCATCCGTCGCTCGTCGGCGATCCAGTCCTGATACTTGCGGGCGATGCGGGCGCTCTCCTCCGGGTCGGTGGTGGTCAGCCAGCATCCCCAGCTCTTGGGGTAGACCGCGTCGGCGTCCCGGAAGGCCTCATCCATGTTGTCGGTGATCTCGAAAACTCCGCCGAAGCGGCGGGCGTTCTCCCGCGCCTGCTCCACGATGTCCGGCATCAGTTTGAACTCGGGGGGATGGGCCAGGACCACATGCATCCCGAAGCGGGTGAGCTGCAGGATCAGGGACTGGGGGACCGAGAGGGGCTTCTGGTAGCTGGCCGCGTAGGCCCAGGTGACGGCGATCTTCTTCCCCCGCAGGTCCCGTCCCTTCTTCTCCACCAGGGTCATCAGGTCCGCCAGGATCTGGAAGGGGTGGTAGATATCGCACTGCATATTGAGGACCGGCGCCCGGCTGTAGCGGGCCACTTCGGTGATGTAGCGGTTGCCCAACCCCCAGTCCACATGGCGGATGGCGATGGCGTCGAAGTAGCGCCCGTAGATCTCCCCGATCTCCTTGGCGGTGTCTCCGTGGGCGATCTGGGTGGTCTTGGATTCGATGAAGGCGGGGTGCCCCCCGAGCTGGGCCAGGCCCGCCTCGAAGGAGGCGCGGGTGCGGGTGCTGCTGTAGAAAAAGAGCATGGCCATGGTCTTCCCTTCCAGGTAGCGATGCGGGATCCCCATGGCCTGCTTCATCTTGAGGTCGAAGGCCACGTCCAACACCGTCTGGACCTCCTCCACGGAGAGGTCCAGGTCGCTGATCACATCACGGCCGCGCAGATGGGTCTGCATGGGCGTCCTCCCTGATGATGAGATTGCGCGTTCACACGCCCCGCGAGGCGCTCAGGGCGTTCCGCAGCATGGAGGGGAAGAGGGCGTAGAAGGCGGTGGCTTCCACCACCTCGCTGAGGGAGATGTGCTCATCCACCCGATGGGCGTAGGTTTCATCCCCCGGGCCGAAGCCGATGCTGGGGATGCCGGCTTTCCCGGCCCAGTAGGTGCCGTTGGTGGAGAAATCCCACTTCCCGGTGGGCCGCCGCTCCCCCCACAGGGCCTCGATGGTCGCCTGCCCGGCCTGCACCAGGGGATGGGATTCCTCCATGGCCCAGGCGGGGAAGTATTTCTCCACCGGATACCGGAAGCCCGTGTAGCTGGGGTCCTCATAGCGGAGGATCTCCACGCGGATGCTCTCCCGATGCTCCGGCGGGATGCAGGACTCCACCTGGGCCAGGGCTTCCTCCTTGGTCTCCCCAAAGGTCAGCCGGCGGTCGATGTAGATGGTGCATTCGTCGGGGACGGCGTTGATGGAGGGCGTGCGGCTTTCGATCATGGTGACGGTGATCGTGCCCTTCCCCAGGAACTCGTGCGACTTCAGCCGGGGGTCCAGGTCGCGGATGCCGGCGATGACCGGGAGCATCTTGTAGATGGCGTTGTCCCCCAGCCAGTTGGAGGCGGCGTGGGCGCTGCGTCCCTTGGCTATTACCTTCAGCTCCACCCGCCCACGATGGCCCCGATAGACCCGCAGGCCCGTGGGCTCCCCGATCACCACCGCGTCCGGGCGGATCTTCGGATCCACCTCCACAAAGACGTTGGGGGCCAGGCCGTCGCACCATTCCTCCATATTGCCGAAGTAATACACCGTCCATCCCTCCAGCAAGCCCAGGTCCCGGGCGATGGCCAGCCCGTAGACCATGCCGGGGGTGGACCCTTTCTCGTCGCAGGTCCCTCGGGCATAGAAGAGATCGCCCTCCAGCCGTCCCCGGAAGGGATCCCAAGCCCACTGCTCCGGGTCCCCGATGCCCACGGTGTCCAGGTGGCTGTCGTAGACCAGGATCCGTGGGCCGTGGCCGATGCGGCCCAGGATGTTGCCCATGACATCGAAGCGGACCTCCTCGAAGCCCAGGCGGCGCATCTCCTCGGCGACCCGCTCCCCAACCGCCCGAATCTGAGCGTCGTAGCTGGGGATGGCCACGATGTCGAAGAAGAAGCGCAGGATCTCCTCCCGGCGGGCTTCCACCGCCTGTCGGATGGCAGATACGATCTCGGCGGCCATGGTCGGTCTCCCAGTTATGAGGATGATAGGGGGTCCGGGAAGGACCGATAGCCATCCTTGTCGATGTGGCCGGATTTTGTCAAGCGCGGGCAATTCCGGCCGGATGGCCTGCATGCCGAATGAATTCGGCCTGGGGAGGCCTTTGGCCGGTGGTCGGCCTGCGCGCCGAATGAATTCGGCCTGGGGAGGCCTTCGGCCGACGGTCGGCCTACGCCGACCGAGGAACGTCGCTTGCGTCGGCGAAGGCCGACGCTTGGCGCGCAGCGCCTTGGAAGGCCGATTTCAATCGGCACGGAGGCCTTTGGCCGGTGGTCGGCCTGCATGCCGAATGAATTCGGCCTGGGGGGGCCTTCGGCCAACGGTCGGCCTGCGCCGACCGGAGGATTGTCTTTTGCGTCGGCGAAGGCCGACGCTTGGCGTGCAGCGCCTTGGAAGGCCGATTTTAATCGGCACGAAGGCCTTCGGCCCGCGGTCGGCCTGCATGCCGAATGAATTCGGCCTGGGGGGGCCTTCGGCCGACGGTCGGCCTGCGCCGACCGGGAAGGTGTCTTTTGCGTCGGCGAAGGCCGACGCTTGGCGTGCAGCGCCTGGAGGGACCGATTTCAATCGGCACGAAGGCCTTCGGCCGGTGGTCGGCCTGCGCGCCGAATGAATGCGGCCTGAGGAGGCCTTCGGCCCGCGGTCGGCCTGCGCCGACCGGGAAGGTGTCTTTTGCGTCGGCGAAGGCCGACGCTTGGCGTGCAGCGCCTGGAGGGGCCGATTTCAATCGGCACGAAGGCCTTCGGCCCACGGTCGGCCTGCGCCGACCGGAGAATTGTCTTTTGCGTCGGCGAAGGCCGACGCCCGGCGCATAGCGCTTTGGAAGGCCGATTTCCATCAGCGTGGAGAAGATGGATCTGGACCGCGGTGGACGGTCGGGGGGCGCACCGGCTGGGATAGCGGTCGAAATTCATTTCGACCTACAACTTGAAGGCTCTGAAGCCGAAGCCCCCTATGGCTCCCTGCTTTCGATCAGCTGCGCGGCGGCCTCCTCCACGCCGCCGGCCGCCTCCATCCGTTGCGCCCACATCTGTGCGCGATCCCGGAAGGTGGGCTCCTGCAGCAGGGTGGCGATGAGCTGCCGCCATCGGAGAGGGGTGGCCTCGGCGGGCCGCATGGAAAGCCCGACTCCCGCGGCTTCCACCCGACGGGCCTGCAGATGCTGTTCCCCCGCATGCGGGACCACCAGCTGGGGGACGCCGTAAACCAGAGCGGCATGGGTGGTCCCCATCCCCCCGTGGTGGATCACCAGATCCAGTTGCGGGAACACGGCCGCGTAGTCCACCCAGTCCCAGAGCGGGAGATCGGGAAGCGCCCGCGCCACAGCCTCCCGAAGCCCGGGGGCGAAGGGGCTCCTCCCGAGGACCAGGAGGGGCTCGCCGCCCAGGGCCTGCACCGCGCGGGCCGCCCCGATGAAGAAGGCGGGATCCCCGGTGAAGGTGCTGCCCAGGGTGATCAGGACGCGGGGACGCGAGCGTGGGAGAGGTGGAACCGTCGAGGCTTTCCGACGTCCCCCGAAGAACCGGTTCTGGGGATCCAGGCGGTCCAGATCGACGAACCAGTCGGCGGGGAAGAAAACGACGTGGGCATATGGGGAGGTGATCTGGGGGAAGGGGTCCGCCCGCCAGTAGCGGCCGGCCAGGCCGAGACGGGCGGCGATTTCCGCCAGCCGGGCTCGGGCCGCTTCCACCTCGACCTGGGCCTCTGGAGTGGCTGGGGCCGGCCAGCGCCCGGCGGGGAACCCCACGACGATCAGAGGAAGCTCGTATCGCTCCGCCGCCCAGGCCGCGACGCCGGCGAAAGGCTCCGCCACGATCCAATCCGGGCGCCAGGCTTCAATCAGGGAGCTCAGGGCGCGCAGCGCCCGCGCATGCGCTTCAGGCTGGAGCCAGGCCTCCAGCGCTCGCTCCCGACGCCGTCGCGCCCGCTCCATGGGAGGAACATCCGAGGGGAGCGGGGGCAGCCATCGCCAGCCCACGGAGGGCAGCGGGACAAAGGGGAGGCCCCGGCGGACCACCGCTTCCTGCACCAGGGATCCGCTGGCCCACAGCACCCGCTCCCCGCGTCGGGCGAGGGCGACCGCCAGATCCAGGTAGCCCCCATAGTCCAGGTGGCCCCACAGAGGAACAGATACAAAAAGCCAGCGCCGTGGCTTCATGGTCCCATTCGAAGGGGTCCCCGGCCGACCTCCCGATGGCAGCGCTCGCAGGCCGGGATCACGATCTCCTGCATGATGAAGAAGGGCGTCACCGTCTCCATGTGCGCGCGATGACAATCCACGCACCCCACGGAGGTCTGGAGGTCCGGCCGGAACAGATCCGTGTGGAAGTGGTTCTCGAACCCCTCGGCCATCACCGGGTTCGTCGTGTCGGGCGGGATCCCTGCCCGGGCGGGCTCCCGGACGTGGCAGAGGCGGCAGCTGTTCTCCGGGAGGCCGGGCATGCGTACCGGGTGATGGGGAACGTCCGGCGGCGTGAAGGGCGTCCGGGCCGCGTTCCACGCGCCCAGGGCGAGGGTGCGGACGCGATCGGGGAGGGAAGAATCCCCTCGATGACAGGCCACGCAGGGGAGGCCGGCCCTCGCGTGGGCGGCGGCCAGGTCGACCGGTCGGCTTCCCCGCGCGGCAGCCGCTCGACCCACGTAGGTGATCTCCGGTCGCAGGTGACAGCCGGCGCAGAAGGGATCCCGTTCCTCCAGGTGGGAGACCGTCCAGGCTGTCCCCAGGGCGGCGAGGAGAAGGACGATGAGGATCGCGCTGAGGATTCGGACTCCTCGCCGAAGATCCATCCATTTCACCGGGAAGGGAAGCGGTTTCACGGTCCGCCACCAAGACGAGACCCGGGTCCGCTCGGCTTGCCTCCGGGTTCCATAGGAAGATCAGGCCTCGGACATCCCGGTGGGAGTCTTTGTCTCCGGCATTTCGGTAGGAGCCTTCGCTCCCCGTATTCGCCCGGGGAGCCGGTTCCGGATCAGGATGGCCAGCCCGGCCGCCAGGGCGATCAGGGAGAAGACCTGGGCCGCGGCGATGTTCCCCAGCTTCCACGCGTCCGGCCGCAGGGTCTCGATCCACAGGCGTCCCACCGGATACCAGATCAGATAGAGGGCGAAGAGGTCCCCCTCCCGCAAGCGATGCCCCAGCCGCCGGCTCAAGTTGAACAGGATCAGGAAGCCCAGGGTGTTCCAGAGGGATTCATACAGGAACACCGGGTGGAAACGGGTCTCCGGGGGCAGGGTGAGGTGTTGCGGCAGGCGGCGCTCCAGGGGGATGGGGATGCCCCAGGGGAGGGTGGTGGGCGGGCCGTAGAGCTCCTGGTTGAAGAAATTCCCCCAGCGGCCGATGGCCTGGCCCACCAGAATCGAAGGCGCCGTGATGTCCAGCCAGCGCCAGACCGCCAGTCGGTGGCGGTAGGCGTAAAGGAAGAACCCGATCAGCCCCCCGATGAGGGCCCCGTAGATGGCGAGCCCCCCTTCCCAGATGTAGAGGATCTTGATCGGGTTCTCCCGGTAGTAGGACCAGCCGACAGCGCCCTCCGGGTTGGAGAACACGTGGTAAAGGCGCGCGCCGATCAGACCCAGCAGGAAGACGATCAGCAGGCCATCCCACACATGATCGGGGTTCTCCCCCCGACGGCGGGCTTCCGCCGCCGCCAGGTAGGCGCCCAGGAGGATCCCGATCATCAGCAGCAGCCCGTAGGCCCGGATGGCGAAATTCCCCACGCACAGGATCGCTCCGGTTGTCCCCGGCGGGCAGAACATCGATGGACCTCCTGTTCAGGAATGGCGGCCCTGTGGGGCCTGCCCCTCATTATATCCCGCCCGCCGGGATGGGCCGGCGGGGATGCGATGCTAAAATGGGAGCGATGCGTTCGATGGAAGACCTGAGGAGGCGCGCATGCTGCGCACGCGCTGTCCGTATTGCGGCCGGCCGTTCTCCGTCTCCCGGGAGGAAGCGGCAGGGATCCTGGCCCAGGCGCTGGCGGAGAACGCCCGCTATGGAATGCGGGAATGTCCCTTCTGCCGCCGGCGGGTGAAGATCGGCCTGGCGGAGCTGCGCCGGGTAGCCCCGACGGTCGCCCCGGCGGGGGCCGAACTGGCTTCCCCCGCGCCCGAAGGGGCCGCCTCCCCGTCGCCGGAGCCGCCCGCCGGGATGGAGGCCCCAGCCCTCGAGCCGGAGGAGGAAGCGCCTCCCGCGCCGACCCCACGGGGGCGTCGGAAACGGACGGAGGCCGCCCCATCGGGCCCGAGGCGCTCCCCGCGCCGAACCGGCTCCTCATCCCCGGAGACGGAGGTCACGCCTTCGGCCGAGTGATGGGATTCATAAGGAGCGGAGCGAGAGGGGCGCGCTCAGAATCCTAATGTTGCAGGAGGTCTTCGCATGATCGATGTCCGGGATCGTTTGCGGCGGCCACGGTGGGGGGAGGCGCTGGCCCTGGCCGACGGCCGGGTGGAGGTGCGCGATCCCCTCTGGATCCGCGCGCAGGGGATCGACGAGCTGGTTCATCAGGCGGTCTTCGGCTCCCCACCGGAGCGGGCGGAGGCCCGCTGGTGGATCTACGGCATCGCCCAGGCGCTGGGGGTCATCCCGGCCTCCATCCACGCCCTCTACGCGGCGCGAGGCCGGGGGGAGATTCCCCCGACCTTCACTGTCCCGGCCATGAACCTGCGGGGGATGACCTACGACATGGGCCGGGCGGCCTTCCGGGCGGCGCGGCGGCTGGAGGCGGGGGCTGTGATCTTCGAGATCGCCCGCAGCGAGATCGGCTACACCGACCAGCGCCCGGAGGAATACGCCGCCGTCCTGATGGCGGCCGCCGTTAAGGAGGGTTTCACAGGCCCTCTCTTCCTTCAGGGAGACCATTTCCAGGTTTCCGCCAAAGCCTATGCCCGGGACCCCGAGAAGGAGCTGCAGGCGGTGCGGGATCTCACGGCGGAGGCCATCGCGGCGGGGTTCTACAACATCGACATCGACACCTCCACACTCGTAGACCTCTCCCAGCCGACCCTGGACGCGCAGCAGCGTCTGAACTACACCCTGTGTGCGGCCCTCACCCGTTACATCCGCTCCATCGAGCCGCCCGGTGTGACGATCTCCGTGGGCGGGGAGATCGGGGAGGTGGGCGGCAAGAACAGCACGGTGGAGGAGCTGCGGGCCTTCATGGACGGCTACCGCCGGGAGCTGGGGGAGGTAGTGGGGATCAGCAAGATCAGTGTGCAGACAGGCACCACCCACGGCGGGGTGGTGCTGCCGGACGGAACCCTGGCCCAGGTGGCCATCGATTTCGAGGCGCTCCGGGCCCTTTCCCGGGCGGCCCGCCTGGAATACGGGCTGGCGGGGGCGGTGCAGCATGGGGCCAGCACTCTCCCGGAGGAGGCTTTCCACAAGTTCGTGGAATGCGAGGCCTGCGAAGTCCATCTGGCCACCGGCTTCCAGAACCTGGTCTTCGAGATGCTCCCTGTGGCCTTCCGGGAGGAGATCTACGCCTATCTGCGGGCTCATCACGCCGACGAGCGAAAGCCGGGGGAGACGGACGAGCAGTTCTACTACAAGACCCGCAAGCGGGCGTGGGGGCCCTTCAAGCAGGCCTTCTGGGAGCTCCCGGAGGAAGTGCGTGGGCCCATCCGGGAGGCCCTGGAGGCGCGCTTCGCGCTCCTCTTCGAGCGCCTCCGGGTGGCCGGCACCCGGGAGCTGGTCGCCCGCTACGTGCGTCCGGTCCCCCTCCTCCGCCCGATCCCAACGCCGACGGCGGAGACGAAAGCCGAGGAGGTGGAGGGGCTGGCAGACTAAGGGCCCTTCTCAGGGCAGCGGCCCAGCAGGGAACGCGGCGTCCTTACTCCCACAACGTTCGCAGGGCCTCCCAGATCCTGCGGGCGCAGCGTTCCCAGGAGAACCGCTGCCGGTTGGCGTGGCCTCGCGCGATCAGGGCGGACCGGAGCTCCGGATCCCGCGTTAGGCGGCTCAGGGCCTCCGCCCACGGCGCGGGGTCGTCCGGAGGGAGGAGGAGCGCGCCCTCTCCGGCGACCTCCCGCAGGCTCCCGCTGGGGGCGCAGAGGACCGGCACCCCGCATGCCTGGGCTTCCAGGACCGGGAAGCCAAAGCCCTCATAGAGGGAAGGGAGCAGGAAGGCCTCGGCCCGGCTCAGCAACGCTCCTCGCGTGGCGTCATCCACATATCCGGTCAGGATCAGACGGCCCGCCCACATCGGATCCCGGCGCAGGCGCTCGAAGGCCGGGTCCGGCCATCCGGGCTTCCCGATGATCACCACCTGGCCCTCCCATCCCTCCGCAAGCCGACGCGCCGCAACCTGAAGGATCAGCCCGAAGTTCTTGCGCGGGTGGATCGTCCCCACCGAGACCAGATAAGGGGGCCGGACCCCGAAGCGGCGCAGGATCGCCTCGGCGTCCTCCGGGATGGGCGGCGGATCGTAACCCGGGTAGGCCACCACGATCTTCTCCGCCGGGACGTGGTAGAAGCGGATGAGGTCCGCTCGTGTGGCCTCGGAGTCGGCGAAGACGACACGGGCGACGGCGGCGCTCCACCGCGTGGAGAGCTCCAGATACAGCCGCTGGGCGAACGGATGCGCATGCGGGAAGTGGCGATAGCCCAGGTCGTGGATGGTGACGGCGCTGCGGGGGTGAACCAGCGGGATCACGTGGGCGGGGACGAAGAGGGCCGTGGGCGGACGGCGGGCCATCTCCCACGAGAGGCGCAGATGGGTCCACAGGCGAGGGAAGGGGATCACCCGATGCTCCACCGACGGGGAGGACGGGAAGAGGCCCGGCGGCGGGGGATCCCGAAAGTAAAGACGGACCCGCACCCCTTCGGCTTCGGCATAGGGAAGGAGGGACCGGATCACCGCCCGGGCGTAGCGCTCCACGCCCGTCGGGCGGGCGAGGGTGGCGCGGCTGGCATCGATGCCCAGGACCGGACGCGCGTCCATCGCTTCAGGGGGAGGATGAGCAGGCCGCTTCCAGTTGCCGGATCTTCTCCAGTCGGCGGGCGTGGCGCCCTCCCTCGAAGGGGGTGCGCAGCCATGTATCCAGGATCTCGATGGCCAGGCCGGGCCCGACCACCCGACCGCCCAGGCAGAGGACGTTGGCGTCGTTGTGCGCGCGGCTCATCTTCGCGGTGTAGACATCCGAGACCGCCGCGGCGCGGATGCCGGGCACCTTGTTGGCCGTGATGGACATGCCGATCCCCGTGCCGCAGATGAGGACGCCGTAATCCGCCTCCCCGCGGGCAACGGCCTCGGCCACCACCCGGGCGTAGTCCGGGTAGTCCACGGACTCGGGGCTGTGGGTCCCGAAATCCACCACCTCGATCCCCTGCTCCCGCAGATGGGCGACCAGGGTCTCCTTTAAAGCGTAGCCCGCGTGATCCGCTCCGATGGCGATCCGCATCCCTGGCTCCTTTCCCTCAGTGGGTGATGGCCACTATCCGGTCCAGCCCGGCGGCGTCCTTCAGCAGCCGGATCACCGCTCGGGGGAAGGCGGCCCGGGCGAGCGTCAGGACGGCCGGCCCCTGCCCGGCGCCGATCTCCAGGAAGACCGCTCCCATCGGTCGCAGATACCCCGGGGCCTGGGCCAGGAAGCGCCGGATCAGATCCAGTCCGTCCGGCCCTCCATCCAGGGCCAGGATCGGCTCGTATTCCCGGATGGCGGGATCCAGGTCCGCCCATTCGGATCGGGCCACGTAGGGCAGGTTGGCCACCAGCAGATCCACCGGTTCCGGGAGAGGGGCGCAGAGGTCGCCCTGCAGGAAGGTCAAGCGGGAGGCCACGCCGTGACGGGCGGCGTTCTCCTGGGCGACCTCCAGGGCCTCCGGGGAGAGATCGGTGGCGTAGCCCCGGCTGTTGGGCAGGTAGACCGCCAGGGCCACCGCGATGCACCCGGAGCCGGTCCCGATGTCGGCGAAGACCAGGGGGGTGTAGGTCCGGTAGGCCCGGCTCCGCGCCCACTCCAGGGCCGCGTCGACCAGGCCCTCGGTCTCGGGCCGGGGGATCAGGACGGCGGGGGTGACCTTGAAGGGCATCCCGTAGAACTCCCGCTCGCCGATCAGATAGAACAGGGGCTCCCCCTGCTCGGACCGAGCCACCAGCCGGGCGAAGGCCTCCCATTCGTCCGGCGCCAGGGTGCGTTCGGGGTGGGCCAGCAGGTAGGCGCGGGAAACGTTCAGGACGTGGGCCAGCAGCACCTCGGCCGCCAGCCGGGGGGCAGAGGCGCGCACCCGCCGGGAGGCCCAGGCGATGGCCTCACGGATCGAGAGGGCATGGATGCGCGTTTCCGGTTTCATCGCCGCGCTCATGGCCTTCACACCGGCAACGTCCGCGGGGAGGCCGCCTCCATGGCGGGCAGATACATTTCCTGAAGGTATTCCTTCACCATCCGCCGGGTGTTAAAGAAGGGGGCCAGGGAACGGATGGATTCTTTCACCATGCGCAGCCATCGGTGGGGGATCCCATCGGCCTCGACGTCGTAGTAGAGGGGGACCACGGCCTTCTCCAGCAGGTCATAGAGGGACGCCGCGTCGGCCGCGTCCTGGGCTTCGGGGTCCTCATACTCCCGATCCTCCCCGATGGCCCAGCCGTTGGCCCCGTTGTAGCCCTCCCGCCACCAGCCGTCCAGCACGCTCAGGTTCAGCACGCCGTTGAGGGCGGCCTTCTGGCCGCTGGTGCCGCTGGCCTCGAGGGGCCGGCGGGGGGTGTTCAGCCAGACGTCCACCCCCTGCACCAGATGGCGGGCCACCTCGATGTCGTAATCCTCCAGGAAGGCGATCCGCCCTCCGAAGGCCGGGTCTTTGATCAGGCGGTAGATCTCCTGGATCATGCGCTTGGCCGGCTCGTCGGCCGGATGGGCCTTCCCGGCCAGGATGATCTGGACGGGGCGATAGGGATCGTTGACCAGGCGTCGCAGCCGCTCCGGATCCCGGAAGAGCAGGTAGGCGCGCTTGTAGAGGGCGAAGCGCCGTGCGAAGCCGATGGTCAGGGCATAAGGGTCGAGCAGCACGCCCGAGGCCACGATCTGGATCGGGGAAACGCGGTTGCCCTGCCAGCGCCGCCGGGCCCGTTCGCGCATGAAGGCCACCAGCTTACGCTTCAGGTGCCGCCGCACCGTCCACAGCTCCTCATCCGGGATCTCCAGGACCCGCTCCCAGAGGGTCGGATCATCCAGCCGCTCCAGCCAGTCCGGCCCCAGGTAGCGCTGGTAGAGGACGCGCATCCGGCGCGCCAGCCAGGTCCCGACGTGGACCCCGTTGGTGATGTGGCGGATAGGGACCGCCTCCACGGGCCGGTCCGGCCACAGGTGAGCCCACATCTTGCGGGTGACGTGGCCGTGGAGCTCGCTCACGGCGTTGCGGTGATCGGCGAAGCGCAAGGCGAGGACCGTCATGTTGAAGGTGGAGCCCCAGGGCTCGTCCTGACGGGCCAGCTCGCAGAAGTCCTTGAAGGAAAGGCCGAGTTGCTCCCAGTAACCGGCGAAGGCGCGCTCGATCAGGCTGAAGGAAAAGCGATCATGGCCGGCGGGGACCGGGGTGTGGGTGGTGAACACGGTGGTGGCCCGCACCCGGGCTGCGGCCTCCTCGAAGGGGAGGCCTGCGGCGATGTGTTCCCGCAGCCGCTCCAGGATGGAGAAGGCCGAATGGCCCTCGTTCAGATGCCAGACGGCGGGCTGCAGACCCAGAGCCCGCAGGGCCCGCACCCCGCCGATCCCCAGGATCATCTCCTGGGCGATCCGCCGCTCCGGGTCCCCGTCATACAGCCGGGCGGAGAGCTCCCGATCCGCGGGCTCGTTCTCCGGGAGGCTGGTGTCCAGCAGGTAAAGCGGGATGCGGCCGATCTGGAGGCGCCAGATCTGCGCCCGCACCGGCCGGCCGGCGATGGTCACCTCCACCCGCACCGGTTGCCCATCCGGGCCCAACACCGGATGAAGGGGGAGGTTCTCCAGGTCCAGCGGCTCGTAGATCGCCTCCTGCCAGCCGTCTTCTGTGATGCGCTGGGTGAAATATCCGTGCTGATACAGCAACCCCACCCCGACCATAGGCAGGCCCAGATCGCTGGCCTCTTTGAGGAAGTCGCCGGCCAGCACCCCCAGCCCGCCCGCGTAGGCCGGGAAGGCTTCGTGGATCCCGAACTCCGTGGAGAAATAGGCGATGATGGCCTCCGCGCGCTCCGGATGGGCCCGGGCGAACCAGGTGGGCCCGGTGAGGGCGCGATCGAACTCCTCCATCACCCGATCGTAAAGCTCCAGGTAGGCCGGGGTCTGAACGGCCGCATTGAGCCGGGCCCGCTCGACCCGGCGCAGCAAGGCCACCGGGTTGTGGCGGACCTCCTCCCAGCGCACCGGATCCAGCCGCTCGAACAGCCGCTGGGCGTCCGGCTGCCAGGTCCACCACATGTTCGTGATCAGCTCCCCCAGACGGGCGATGCGCTTGGGCAGCTTCCCGCCGTTGCCCGCCGGCTCCATCGTTTGCCTCCGAAAACGCATCCCTGCGGATAAAGCGCTTTCGCATTTTAACGGGTCCGGGGGATCCTGTCGAATGTCGGCCGGGTCGGGATCCCCCGTTCATCTTACCGTTCGAAGCGGCAGCCGGGCTGCGGAGCCGAAGTCCGATTTTGACGGATGCCGATTAGCGCCATATATTGGCAATAACCAAATCTTGCAAATAGCCGGGATGGGCGCTGGAAGGAGCTGGGGGCTGGGCCAGGCCCTCCCGGCATTGAGGGGACCCAGAGGAAGGCGGAGGAGGCGAGGTGCCGCACTGTCATCCGATCCGACAGACGTTGCGCCGGCACGGCTTCCGGGTGACGCCCCAGCGGATGCTGATCCTGGAGACCCTTCGCTCGGCGGGACGGCATATGACCGCCGAGGAGGTCCATGCTGCCGTCCGGGCCCACGCGCCTGCCGTGGACCTCTCTACGGTCTACCGCACCCTGCGGTTGTTCACCCAGCTGGGCTTGCTGGACCGCCACGTCCTGGGGGAGGGCCGGATCGTCTACGAGTGGCGGGACCAGCCCGGCCATGCGCACTTCTTCTGCCGTTCGTGTCGGGAGGTGCTCCATCTGGAGGCCGATCTCCTGGGGGATCTTGCCCGGGAGCTTCAGGCGCGCTCCGGGCTGGCCATCGAGCAACTCACCCTCATGCTGGTTGGCCTCTGCCCGCGGTGCCGCGCCTCCGCCGAGGGGAAGACGGACCCGCCTTCCTCGCAGGCGGCAGCCCGCTGAGCCCGGATCATCCGCACGAGGAGGTCGCGATGCATATCCCCGATGGTTATCTGAGCCCGGAAACCTGCGCCGTTCTTGCCGCTGGCTCCGCCCCCGCGCTCTACGTGGCCGCTCGGCGCCTGCGACAGGATTCGGACGGGGCGATCCTGGCCCGCCTGGCCCTGGCCTCGGCCTTCGGGTTCGTGGTCCAGATGCTGAACGTCCCCGTCCCGGATGGGACGTCCGCCCACGCGGTGGGGGCCGCCCTGGCGGCCATCCTCCTGGGTCCCTGGGGGGCGATGCTGGCCATGACGGTGACCCTGGTGATCCAGGCCCTTTTCTTCGGGGATGGGGGCATCCTGGCCCTGGGGGCCAACATCTTCAACATGGGGATCCTGGCCCCGGCTGTGGCTTACGTCGTCTATCAGACCGTCGCCGGTCGCTCCCCTTCGCGGACCCGTCTCCTGATGGCCGCGGCCCTGGCAGGGTATTTGAGCATCAACGCGGCGGCCCTGGCCACGGCCATCGAGCTGGGCCTCCAGCCTCTTCTTTTCCGCGCCCCGGATGGGACCCCGCTCTATAACCCATATCCTTTGAATCTGGCGGTGCCGGCGATGATGTTCGCCCACCTGGTCGTGGCCGGCCCGGTGGAGGCCCTGGTCACCGGGTTGATCGTCGGCTATGTGCATCGGGTCCAGCCCGACCTGCTGGCCCGCCCCGCGGAAGGAAAGTGGGCCGCCGGGGCCTGGCTGCCGCTGGTGGTGGTGCTGGGCCTGCTGATCGTCCTCACCCCGCTGGGCCTTCTGGCTCCGGGGACGGCCTTCGGGGAGTGGGCGCCGGAGGAGCTGGGGGCGCTGGTCGGATATGTGCCCCGCGGCCTCGCCGCGCTGAGCGGGTGGTGGTCCGGGCTCCTGCCGGGTTACGCCGTTCCCATCCTGGAGGGGGTTCCCGGAGGGGAAGTGCTCGGCTATCTGCTCTCCGCCCTGATGGGCGTCTTGCTGGCTGCGCTGGTATGGGGGATCCTGCGGTGGCTTCTCCTTCGGCCTCGGACCCGGTCCTGACCCTTCCGCCCTGGTTGGGGCGTCCATCCGCCCCGTCGGGCCCTGGGACCTCCGAAGCCCGTCGGGTCCGGCTGGATTTCGTCGCCCGGACCCTGGTCGGCGCCCTGGAGGTCGTCCGGCGGGCGCTCTACGCGGAGGAGATCGCCCGGCGGGATGGGCTGTTGCAGCGGGCGTCCCCCGAGGTCAAGATCCTCTGCTTCCTGGCCCTGATCCTCGCCGCCGGCCTCAGCCGGGGCCTGGCGCCCCTGGCCCTCCTCTACGGCGGCTGTGTTCTGCTGGCCGCCTTGGGACGGCTGGACCTGCGATCGTTCCTGGGGCGCACGGGGCTGGTGGTGCTGTTCTTCACCGGCTTGATCGTCCTGCCGGGGATGACCAGCCTGGTTCATCCGGGGGAGCCGCTGGTGGTGCTGGTCCGGTTCGGGCCCGATGCCCGGTTGGGGCCCCTTGCGTTGCCCTCGGAGCTGAGCCTCACCCGCCAGGGTCTCACCGGGGGCCTCATGGTGATGCTTCGGGCGGCGACCTCGGTTTCCCTGGTCACCCTGCTCACCGTGACCACCGGCTGGTTCGAGCTGTTGCGAGGCCTTCGGGCGTTGGGGCTTCCGGCGGCGGTGGGACTGCTCTTCACCCTGACCTATCGCTACATCTTCGTCCTCCTGACGGTGGTCCAGGACATGTATGCCGCGTGGCAGGCACGGGTCCTGGGCGGGCGGGCGGGGGATGCGGGCCGACGGCTCGGCGCGGCCGCCGCCTATGCCCTCTTCCTCCGGTCCGAGGCCCTGGCTCGGGAGATCCACCAGGCCATGCTCGCCCGGGGCTTCCAGGGCCGGGTGGCTTTCGTTCAACGGCGGCCATCCTCGGTATGGGCCTCCGGGGCGTTGGCGGCGTTGACCTTGCTGATGCTCGGGGGGGTCTATGTGGTCCGCTGACGGCCGGCCGGTCTTCGAGGTGAACGAGGTGCGGGTGACCTATCTGGGGCGATTCCCGGCCCTGGCCGGGGTGAGCCTGCGGGTGGCATCCGGGGAACAGGTGGCCCTCCTCGGGCCCAACGGCTGCGGCAAGTCCACCCTGCTGAAGGTCCTGGCCGGCCTTCTGTTTCCTGACTCCGGGACCGTCCATGCCTTCGGGCATCCCCTGACGCCCGCCAGCCTGGCCCGCCCGGCGTTCTTCCGGGAGTTCCGGCGGCGGGTGGGATTGCTCTTCCAGAACTCCGATGCCCAGCTCTTCAACCCCACGGTCTTCGAGGAGATCGCCTTCGGGCCGGCCCAGCTCGGCTTCCCGCCGGAGGAGGTCGAGGGCCGGGTGCGGGATATGCTCCGCCTGCTGGAGATCGAGGAGCTCGCGGATCGGGCCCCGTTCCAGCTCAGCGAGGGCCAGAAGCGTCGGGTCGCGCTGGCGGCTGTGCTGGCGGTGGACCCGGATGTGCTGCTGCTGGACGAGCCCACGACCGGCCTGGACCCGCGGACCAATGATCGCCTGGTGGAGATCCTGTGGGGTCTGCGCCGCCTGGGCAAGACGCTGCTGGTGGCCACCCACGACCTGGAGCTGGCCCGCCTGGTGGCGGACCGAGCGGTGATCATCGGGGAGGACCATCGGGTGTGGTTCGATGGGCCGACGCCGGAGGCGCTGGCGAATCGGGATCTCCTTTATCGGGCGAACCTGGTGGGCCGATCGTGGATGGTCCGTCCCGTCCCGTGAGGATCTCTCAGACACTCCCCGACCATCCGCGGCGGCGCGCGGCCAGGCGGGGCCATTCCGGAGGGAGCGAGGGCGGGGAGGCCTTCAGGGCCGCGCGCCAGGCCTCCAGGATCCGGAGGAGGGTCTCCAGGGCGGCGACGACCTCATCGGCGTTGCTGCGGATGACGTCCCCCATCATGCGGGGGTCGCTGGCCGCCACCCGCGTGGCGTCCCGAAAGCCGGAGGCAGCGATCTCCCAGAGGGCGGGATCCCCAGCGGCTTCCACGGCGGCGACAAGGGCCATGGCCGTCACGTAGGGGAGGTGGCTGATCCAGGCCACCTGGCGATCGTGGGTCTCCGCCTCCATCCACAGCGGCCGGGCGCCCAGGAGGCGCGCCAGCTCCTCCGCCCGCGCGGCGGCTTCGGGGGTGGTGCGGGAAGTGGGGACCAGCAGGAACGGCCGCCCGACGAAGAGATCCGGGTCCGCCGCCTCGAAGCCCGAGGTCTCCCGGCCGGCCATGGGATGTCCGCCTACGGCGCCCACGCCGTCCGGCAGCTTCCCCATCGCCGCTACCACCCGTCGCTTGGTGCTCCCGGTGTCCAGCACCACCTGTCCCGGCCGCCACGGCAGCGTCCGCAGCAGCTCCTCGATCGCGCCCACCGGCGTGGCCAGGATCACGCCCTCCGCGGCGGCGGCCAGGGCCGGCGGGTCCAGGACGTCCTCGAAGATCCCGGAGGCCCGGGCCTGCTCCCGGGTCCGGGGATCCTGATCCGCTCCCAGCACCGGGAGCCCCTGTCGGGCGAGCCGATGGGCGATGGAGCCGCCGATCAATCCCAACCCGATGATCCCCCAGCGGAACGGCGCCATCCGTTGACTCCTTACGCGCGATGGGAATCGCCCTCCAGTTCCCGCAGGGCCCGAGCCACGGCGCGGACCTCGCGGACCATGCGGGCGAAGGCCTCCGGGGTGAGGGACTGGCGGCCGTCCGACCAGGCCTCCTGCGGGCGGATGTGGACCTCGGTGATCAGGCCGTCCGCTCCGGCGGCGATGGCGGCCCGGGCCATGGGGATCACATACGCCGCGTCCCCTGTGCCGTGGCTGGGATCCACCAGCACCGGCAGGTGGCTCAGGCGTTTGACCACCGGCACGGCGTTGAGGTCCAGGGTGTTGCGGGTCATCCGCTCGAAGGTGCGGATCCCCCGCTCGCACAGGATCACCTGGAAGTTCCCGTAGGCCATGATGTATTCCGCCGCCAGCAGCCATTCCTCGATGGTGGCGCTCATCCCGCGCTTGAGGAGGACCGGCTTGGGCTGGCGGCCGGCCGCCTTGAGCAGGCTGAAGTTCTGCATGTTGCGGGCGCCGATCTGCAGGACGTCGGCGACCTCGGCCACCAGGGGGATCTCCTCGGGGGCCATCACTTCGGTCACCACGGGGAGGCCGGTCTCGGCGCGGACTTCGGCCAGCAGCTCCAGCCCCTCCCAGCCCAGTCCCTGGAACGAGTAAGGGGAGGTGCGGGGCTTGAAGGCCCCTGCGCGCAGCATATGGGCGCCCGCTTCCCGGACGGCGTAAGCGGTCTCCAGGAGCTGGGCGCGGGATTCCACGGCGCACGGGCCGGCGATCAACACCGGCTCCTCCCCGCCGATGAGCACCTCGCCCACCCGGATTTGGGTGCCCTCCGGCCGGTAATCCCGGGCGGCCAGCTGGAAGGCATGACGGACCGGGATCACCCGTCGGACGCCGGGCCAGGTCTGGAGCTCCTGGGGATCCAGGTCGTGATCATCCGGGCAAACCAGCACGGGCTGGGGCCCGTGGATCCGGTAGACGGGCTTGCCCCTGGCCTGCAGGTGCTCCACCAGTCGCTGGATGGCGCGGGGGTCCATATCGGACGCGCATTCCACGATCATCGCTCTCCTCCTTCTTCGTGGCTTGAGAGGGTTCCCTCGGCGGCCGGATAAGAGCCCAGCAGTTTCAGGAAGGAGGCCCGCTGGAGCAGGCCCAGCAGGGCCTCGCGACACGCCGGATCCTGCCAGTGGCCCTCGAAGTCCAGGTAGAAGACGTATTCCCAGGGACGGCCGCGGCGGGGGCGGGACTCGAGCTTGGTGAGGTTAATGCCGCGGGCGGCGAACTCCCCCAGGCAGGCGTGGAGGGCCCCCGGCACGTGGCGGGTGCTGAAGACGATGGAGGTCTTGTTGCGGGCGGCGCGGGGGGGCTCATGGGTGCTGACGATGAAGAAGCGGGTGGCGTTCTCGGGGTCGTCCTCGATGCCTTCGGCCAGGATCGCCAGGCCGTAGCGTTCGGCGGCCAGGCGGCTGGCGATGGCGGCGACCCCGGGCTCCGGGCGCTCGGCCAGCATGCGGGCGCTGCCGGCGGTGTCGGGGGCGGCGATGGCCTCCCAGCCGTGGCGGGCGATGAAGCGGGCACACTGCTCCAGGGCCTGGGGATGGGAGCGCACCGCCCGGATGTCCGAGAGGGAGGTCCCCGGAGGGGCGAGGAGGCAGTGCCGCACCCGCAGGATCACCTCCCCCCAGATCCGGAGGTCCCGCTCCAGGAGGAGGTCGTAGACGGCGTTGATGGAGCCTGCGGTGGAGTTCTCCACGGGCAGGATCCCGAAGTCGGCCCGGCCGGCCTCCACGGCCTGGGCGACCTCGGCGAAGGTGGCGCAGGGGAGCAGCTCCAGCTCGCCCCCGAAGAAGCGCTCGGCGGCCTCGTGGGAATAGGCTCCTGGCTCCCCCTGGAAGGCCACCCGCGGACGGGTCGGGGGAGGGGGCGGGGGATCCGGCTCCGGGGCGGGATCTCCCTCCCCGTTAAACAGGTCCGGTCGGAGCCGGCGGGCCTCGCCCAGGTAAACCGGGACGGGCCGGAGGGGCCGGCGGGGCTGGACCAGCAGCAGGACGCGGATGCAACGGGGCAATCCATCGGGGACGGGGATCTCCTGGGCGCAGAGCATGGGGACGTGGGTCCATCCCATCTCCCGGGCGACGGCGGCGGGGAAGGCGGCGTTGAGATCGGGGGTGGTGGTGAACCAGGCGGCGACGATCTCCTCGGGGGTGAGGTGGTTCGCCCGGGCGATGGCCTGGAGCAGCGTTCGGGTGGCCGAGGCGATGGCCTCGGGGGTGTTGGCCTGGGCGGTGATCGCGCCGCGGATGCCGCAGATCATGTCTCCTCCCCATGAAAACGCCATCGGCGCGGGGGCTCCGGGGAGCCGCTCCGCGCCGATGGGTGAGATCGTTGGGATGGGGTGGAACCATCACGTGGCACGCGCGAGCGGCCCCGCCACAGGCGCGGCAAAGTAAAAGTAATACCACCCGTAGCCGCGGAGGACGCTCGCGAGACGCCGTGCCATCATGTCCGGGAAACCCCACTCCTGCCGGTTTGGTTTCCCATTATATGAGTTCTGTCGGATCTGTCAAGTTAAAGGGTTTGCACATCGCGGCCCCTGGGGCTCGCCTGGGCCTTTGGGGGTCGGGTGCGTGCCGAATCCGTTCGGTCCCACGACGCGCTGGGTCCGATGGGAGTTCCCCACGGCTATGGGCGCCGGGCGTCCAGCGCCTGAAGGTAGGCGAGGATCGCCTCGATCTCGCTGTCGGAGAGATGGAAGTTCGGCATGGCGGTCCCGGGCTTGACGGCCTGGGGGTCCCGGAGCCAGAGCCGCAGGCTCACCATGGCCGGATCCCCCACCCGCCGGGTGATCCCGTTGAGATCCGGCGCCAGGATCCCTCCTGAATCGCCGATGCGATGGCAACGCCGGCAGCCGTAGCGCTCCACCAGCCGCGCCCCGGTCTCCGGGGAGGGATCCACGCGCTTGAGAACGTTGAGAAGAGGCCGCGGGGGATTCATGGCCAGCCAGACCACGATCCCGACAGCGATCAGGGTTCCGAAGATCGCCCAGCGGGTTCGCATCCTTCCCTCCCGTATCGGCCTGATTTCATCCCGGAAAGGCTGTCGTCGTATAGAAAGCGGAGAGGGGCCGCCTGAGAGCGCCCCTCTCCGCCGTCGGTCCCGGATTCGGGATGGCGCCCCTTGGGGCTTTCAGATTTTCTCCACCTTCACCCGGCTGTCGTAGAACACCGCCGAGCCGCCCACCGGATCCACCAGACAGGTGTTCTTCAGGTAGGGGTCCACCCGCATGGCGGCGTTGGCGTGGATGCCGGTCGCCCGGCGCGGATCGCCCTTCACCACCACCCCGTCGATCACCACATCCGAGGCCCCATACGCCCAGTGGCCGTGGCCCAGGCTGAAGGCGATCACCCCGGGGCGGATCCCCTGGACGACCTTGACCTTGCCGACCATCGCCTTCTTCTGGCCGTTGCCCAGGTCCCAAACCCCCTCCGGGTTGGTGGGCGAGACGATCCGCACCCAATCCCCGTCCTTCAGGCCCAGCCGGGCGGCGTCCCGGGCGTTCATCAGGACGTAGTTCTCGGGGGCCAGGGCCAGCAGCCAGTAGTTGGAGATGGTGCGGCTCTTGGTGTGGAAGATCTCCCGGTAGGTGATCAGGTGGAACTCGTAGCCCTCCTTCTCGTCCTCCAGCCGGTTGCCCAGCACATCGGTGGGCGCGGGGATGTAGGTGGCGTAGCCGATGAGCGGCTTGCCGGTCATCGCGCTCTTGGTGGTCGCCGTCTTCTCCTGGTAGAGGTTGATCAGCTGGCCGTATTTGTTCTTCACCTGATCGCCCTCATAGGCCTTCTCGAAGTCCTGGAAGCGGCCGCCCCGGTTGAGCACGTAGATCACCTTGCGCCAGAGGTCCTCCCCCACGGTCTCCTTCCAGCGCTCCGGATCGAAGACGCTCTTCGGGAGGTGCCGCCGGGCCTCCAGGAAGATCCGGACCTCCTCATCGTCGGCATCGGGCACCGCGTCGGAGCCGTCCTCCTTCTCCCCGTAGGCCAGGTTGGCCACCATGCGCAGGTAGAGGTGATCCGGGTGGGTGAGGGGGATGCCCTCGCCCAGGCCGTTGGGGCCGAAGTTCGGCAGGCCCAGGGCCTCCGCCAGGCCCAGGAGCATGGCCTCCAGGGAGAGCGGCATCTCCTGGCCGAAGACCTTCACCGTCTCCGTGAGCGGCGGGATGGCCGGCTGCCGCACCGGCTGGACCTTCCAGGCCACCGAGGGATGGGAGCCGGCGAACTCCCAGCGCTCCAGGTAGGTGAGATCCGGGAAGATGTAATCGGCATACATCGAGGTCTCGCCGACCACGATGTCGCAGGCGATGATCAGGGGGATCTTCTTCGGATCCTTCAGGATCTCGATGTTGGTGTGGCCGGCGGGCAGCGCATAGACCGGCGAGCCCATATAGATGAAGAGGATCTTGATGGGATACGGATAGGCGTCCCCCATGGAGGGGATCAGCTCCTGGTAGATGTCCGACGACAGCGGATACCAGTTCCGCTTCGCCGGATATTTCCCGTCGTAGAGCGTGGTGTCCTGCCACTTGACTTCGTGACGGATGATGCTGATCCCGAACGGGGAGAGCTTGCCGGGGTTCATGGCGCTCAGGTTAAACGGCTTCTTGGCCTTGGCCCCGGTGTAATCGTAGGTGGTGGCCTTGATCATCCCGCCCTTCCAGTCGTAGTTGCCGATGAGCAGGTTCAGGGTGAACCAGGCCACCACGTTGTAGAAGCCGTTGGTGTGCTGGGAGACGCCGCGGTGGACGTCGGCGGCGGCCCGCTTGCCGTGGGCGGTGAACTCCCGGGCCAGCTCCACGATGTCCTGAGGGCGGATCCCCGCCTCGGCGGCGTATTCCTCAATGGTCATCTTCTCCGCCGACTCCTTCAGGATCTGCATCCCGCTCTTCACCCGGATGGCCTTGCCGTCCGGGGCGGTGAGGGTGGCCTCCACGAAGAGGTCCCCGACCACCGGCGTCTCGGCGTCGTTGGGGTCGAAGGCGACCGGCTTGCCCTCCACCATGGTCACCAGGAGGTCGTAGGCGAACTGCTTGCCGTCGGGGGTCACATAGACGGTCACCTTCTTCCCCTCCTTCTCCACTTCCTGCTTGGTGGTGAGGCCGATCTCGGAGGCCCGCAGGAAGGGGCCGGGGGTGCCGTCCTCGCCGATCTTCACCAGCCAGACCGCGTTGGTCCAGGTGGGCTCCCCGGCGGCTTTGGCGGCGGCCCGGTTGGCGTTGCGCAGGTATTTCTCGTCGTAGCGCCGGTTCTCGATGATCCAGCGGATCATCCCCATGGCGATGGCGCCCTCGGTCCCCGGCTTGTTGGGGATCCACTTCCAGGCCTTGGCCGCCGTCTTGGAGAAACGGGGATCGATCACCGCATACTTCAGCCGGCCCGAGACCAGCCCCTCGGTGATCTTGGTCACCCGCAGCGGCGGGCCGTAGTTCCCCTCAAAGGGGCTGGCGCCCACGAAGATGACGAACTCGCTGTTGCCCAGGTCCGCCTGCCAGTAGAACTTGGCCCCGCCGGAGAACTTCCCGTCCACGAACTGTTCGGACATCGCTTTGCAGCCGAAGTAGAGGGAGCCCTGGCAGACGGTGGTGTGGCCGTGGCGGTTGACGGTCCCCAGGCCATCGCCGAAGAACCGGTGGATGAAATCCGAGCGTCCGCCCTTGAGCCGCCCCCAGATGATGGCGATCTGATTGTTCTTCGGCCCCAGGTCCGGGTGGTCCGGATCGATCAGGGTGTGCAGATGATCCGCGAACTGCTTCTTGAATTCCTCCACCAGGGCCTTCTTCTTCTCCGGATCCTTCTCCCCCCAGATCTTCTTCACGAAATCGCCCATCGCCTTCATGACTTTGGGGTCCCGCAGGGCCCACAGCTCCTTCAGGCCCGGCACAGGGCCCTCGCCGAAGAGGTCGCCCCCTTCGACGATCTCCCGGATGGCCTGCTCGAAGGGGATGGTGATCCACTGGTTCTCGCCCCGTTTGGTGCCGGGCTTGCGCTTCAGGACCACCCGGAGGCGATACGGGTCGTAGGCGGTCTGGATGCCCGCCTGGCCCTTGGGGCAGAGCCCCCCATCGATGGCAGCAGCCTGGGAGATCGGCGTCTTATAAGGGAGATGGGGGTAGAGCGCCCAGGGCGAGTAGGGGTTGCCGTCGATCTTGGCCGCCACGCCGTCCAGCAGCTTCACTTTGATCCCGCACTGGGTGTTGCATTGCTGGCAGACAGTGAAGATCATGTTCTCCGGCCGGCCCAGCGGGTATTCCCCTTCGGCCTCCGGGTGGAAGCTCGCCAGGGTGCGGGCCGCGTGGGCGAAGAGGGCGGTGCTCCCCACCAGGGCCGCCGTCTTCAAGAAATCCCGCCGGGTCAGACCGGTTCCTTCGGTTTTCTCCGCCGGGAGCTCCTCCCGGATCTCCGTCGGTCGAGGCATCGCCTTCGTCATCCCGCACCTCCTATCCGGTGAAGGATGGGGGCCCCGCGCGGGTCAGCGCGCCGGAGCCTCCGGGACGTGTTCGGGGGTTATCGGCAGGCGATCGTAGGCGATCAGGAAGGCCAGCCCGGCCAGGCCGCTGATGCCGATGCTGACGGCCCACTCCATCAGGCTCGGGAAGTAATGGAACTGAAGCCGGGCGCTGTGGAAGGCGCCGATGAGCTGTTTCAGCTCCGGCACGGCGAGGGCCGGGAACACGATGTTCGCCCGGGCCGCGGCGAAACCCACCAGGATCAGGAAGCCTGTTAGGGCGGCCCACGCCGGCTTCGTCGAGAGCCCCGGCCAGAGAAGGATGACGATGGGCACCAGGCTCCCCAGGAACAGCTGCAGGATCCAGAAGGCCCACCAGTAGCGCCCGAAGAGCACCTCCTGGACGGCGGCGACGTTCTGGGGCATCCCGCCGTAGAGGCTCTGGGAGTAGTCCGCCCACAGGAAATACAGCTTGATCAGCTGCAGCACCAGGGTGAGGATCGCCAGGGTTCGAAGGAGCTGCGCCCGATGCTCGTTGGCCGCCCGATCGAAGAGGCCATAGACCAGGAGCAGCAGGGCCGCCCCCGAGGCCAGGGAGAAGAAGGGGAACTGCACGGGGAACAGGCCCACATGCCAGAAGGGACGGGCGGCCTGCACGCCCAGGAGGGCTCCCACGCCGCCGCTCAGGAAGAGGGCGAGGAACAGGCCGATGGCGGAGAGGATCCGCAGCCATCCGGCGTAGCGCTGGGGCCGGAAGCTCATGGCCAGCATGGCCAGGATGATCAGGCCGAAGAGGGTGTAGCCCCAGACGATCTGATCCATCACGGAGTTGAAGTTGGGCTGCAGGTAAGCTTTCCAGACCCGCTCCGGATGCCCCAGGTCCAGCCAGATGTGCAGCAGGCCGGCCCCCAGGGTGATCAGGGCCAGGAAGAGGGAGAGGCGGCCGGTGCGGGCGAAGATAGGAACACGGAACAGATACTCCAGCGTGGCGAAGACGAAGGTCCCCGTCGCGATGCCGGTGAAGAAGAGATACAGGGCGACCCACAGGCCCCACACCACGTAGCTCCCGTAGGCCGCGTTCTGGTGCCCGAAGGCGGCGCGATCGTAGATCCCCCACAGGCCGAACAGCACGGCCAGGATGGCCACCCCATACAGAACCCGTCGCATCATGGAAGCCTCCTTTTGCGCGTCCGGCTCCGATCCGGCTCAGAGCAGGTAGTAAACCTTGGGCTCCGTCCCCAGCTCCTCCTTCAAGCGCATCACGTTCGGCCGGGCGATCAGCTCGGCGACCAGGCTCTCCGGGTCGTTGGCGTCCCCGAAGAAGGTCGCCCGGCCGATGCAGGTGACCACGCACTCCGGCAACAGGCCCCGCTCGATGCGATGCAGGCAGAAGTGGCACTTGCGGGTGTTGCCGATGGGGGAGCTCTCATCCCGTCGGGGACGAGGCTGGCCGTATTCGAACATGGGGATCGTCTCGTGGACGGCCGCGCCCTCCTCGCCGAGCAGGAAGGGTCGGGCCCCCGGTGTCCCTTCGGTGTAGCGATCGCCGAAGTCGAAGGTCCGCGCCCCGTAAGGGCAGGCGGTGATGCAGTAGCGGCAGCCGATGCACTGCTCATAGTCGATCACCACGATCCCATCCGGCCGCTTCCAGGTGGCGTTCACCGGGCAGACGGGAACGCAGGGCGGCCGATCGCACTGCATGCACGGGCGAGGGATGAACCGCCGGACGACATGGGGATAGGTTCCCAGCTCCTCCTCCAGGACCGGGCGATAGACCACGCCCGGAGGCAGCTTGTTCTCCACGACGCAGGAGATGGTGCAGGCGTGGCAGCCCACGCACTTGCGCAGATCAATCACCATCACCCACCGCCGCTGCTCCACCGGCTTCTGCAACGCCCGCTGGAGATCCCGCATCATCCGGACCAGCGGGTCCTCTTCCGGCTGGGGCGGGGGCAGCACGGGCAGCTCCGGGAGGGTGGCCGCCTCCGCAGGCGCCGCGGACTCGCCGAGGACGGCGGGGGCCACCAGCCCTGCGAAGACGGCGCTGGCCAGTTTCGCCAGCACCTCCCGCCGATCCAGATCCACCTTCCCCGCGGATCCCGTCATTTTCCACCTCCTCGCCGGGACTGGAACTCAAAAAGGGGACGGGCCCGAAGGCACCGTCCCCTTTGCGAATCCGGCAGGCCCGCAGGTTTCCCCACGGACCCTATCGGCCCGGCCCCATCGGCCTGTGGGGGCCCTTAGGGAATCCGGGCTCGGGGCGGCTGCTTCCATCCTCAGCATAAGCGGGGCCGGGGCGAGGGGGTAGCAGGGAAACCCTGCGTCCGCGGGGCGCGGTCTGTCAGGGGGATCCCGAAAGCCTGTCCGGGAAACCCGGAACGCTGTCGGGGAAACACCGGACAGGCCCGGGCGCCGCGGGCATCCCCGGTGATCCCGTGCGGAGGAAGCGGAGCCGTAGCTCCGCCCGGCCGGGTTGCGGGTAGAATGGGCAAGGGATCGGAGGATCTGACCGGGTCTGCGCGAGGGAGCGGATGGGCATCGAGAGGCTCTGCAGGGCTTTCCGCTGGGGGCTTGTGGCTCTGTCCCTCTGGCTGGGGGCTTGCGGAGGGGCGGCTGAGCCCATGCCCTATGTGGATTTCAATCGGCGGGCGCCGCTGGCGACCCCGCGACGCACCGGAGTGGTCCCGCTGCGGGTGGGCATCGCCGCCGTCCTCTCGCCCCAGAGCTCTGCGGAGGCTTATCAGGAGCTGCTTCAATATCTCTCCCATCGCTTGAACCGCCCGGTGGAGAGGGTCCAGCGCCGCGATTATCGGGACATGAACGCGGCCATCGCCCGTGGGGAGGTGGACATCGCTTTCATCTGCACGTGGGCCTATGTGATCGGTCAGCGGGAGCACGGATTCCGGCTGCTGGCCGTGCCGGTGGTGAACGGGAAGCCCACGTATCAGTCCTGGGTGATCGTGCGGGCGGACCTCCCGATCTACCGGATGGAGGATCTGCGGGGGCGCGTTTTCGCTTTCGTGGATCCGCTGTCCAACACCGGCTATCTCTATCCTCGCTATCTCGTGCATCAATTGGGTGAGACGCCGGAGCGGTTCTTCCGGCGCACGTTTTTCACCTATGGGCATGACCGGGCGATCCGCGCGGTCGCTCAGGGGTTGGCCGATGGGGCGGCTGTCGACAGCCTGGTCTTTCAGTTCCTGCTGGAACGGGAGCCGGAGCTGGCCGGGAAGGTGCGGGTGATCGATCGCTCCCCCGAGTTTGGGGCGCCGCCGGTGGTGGCCGCCCCCCACCTGGCTCCCGCGCTTCAGGCGGAGATCCAGGCGCTCCTGCTGAGCGCCCATGAGGACCCGGAGGGCCAGCCGGCGCTTCAGGCCATCGGGGTGGAGCGTTTCGTGAAGGGGGACGACGCCTGGTATGAGGGGGTTCGTCGGCTGGAGGCCGCCATCGCGAGCGAGGAGCCCTGAGGGATCAGCGAGGCTTTATCCCTCCAGCCGATCCAGGATCCGCCTTTGCGGCGACCCGGATCCAGGCAGAGCGAAACGATGGGTTTTCACCACTTCATTCGGGCAGTGAGTGGGGCGAAGAGCCCGGCCGCTGAGTCCCCAGATTGCAGGTCGAAATCCGTGACAACCGCTAAAAACCGATTTTTTCTGTAGGAGCGGCTTTAGTCACGAGCCTTGCGTCATCGAAGATCAAAGTTCGGGGCGAGCGCCCCTCCTAAAGAACCGATTTTCGTAGGCACGGTTTCCGCCGCGGCCTTGCGGCATCGGAGGTGGGGGTTCGGGGATCAAGGTTCCGGAAGAGGGGGGGCGACGACTTCCCCACGCCGGGCCTCATACAGCCCCACCCCCAGCTTCTGCGCCATCGCCTCCGCCCCCGCATAGATCGCCAACCCGAAGACCGCCGGGATCACCGGCTCCGGGAACCCCTCCCGCTGCAACCAGCTCCGGAACGCGGCATCCCGGATCCGCTCCAGCACCTGCTCGAACGGGCGAGGACCCCACACCCGCCCCTTCACCTCCACCACCCACGTGACCCGGCGGCCATCCGTCTCCTCCACCTCCAGGACCAGGTCGGCCTCCCCATCGAACTGCACCATAGCGCTTCGCCGCACCCGGCGGCCCGCTGAAGCCAGAAACCGGGGCATGAGGTCCTCGGCCATATTCTCGTGGGCCAGCCCCCAGCGCTCCTCCATCCGGCCCACAGTCCGCCGAAGATCCCGCACCTCCTCCGTCAACGCTGCGATCTGGGTCTCCACCCGCTCCATCCGTTCCGTCAGCGCTGCGATCTGGCGGCTGTTCTCCTGAACCTGCTGGGCGAGCGTTGCGATCTGGGCCTCCACCCGCTCCATCCGTTCCGTCAGCGCTGCGATCTGGCGGCTGTTCTCCTGAATCGCCCTCCAGACCCGTTCGAACTCCTTATGGATTTCCAGGCGCAGGCGCTCCACGCGCTCCGGGAGAGCGAGGAGCTCGTCCGTGAGCAGCTTGCGGCGCACCTCCTCCCGGAACGCCGGATCCCGATCCAGGAGCTCTAAAAACTTCAGGCGGAACACAGGATCCTGAAGCAGCTCTTCGATCATCTGAGGGGTCATCCCAGGTTCTCCAGCTCCAATACATGGATTCCAGAACCCGGGATAACGCGAGCGTTGGCTATTGTCAACGCGTTGCGCTTGCGGATCGGGGCCGTCCGTTTTCTCCGATGCGGGATCGATTCCGCATCGACGGATTCAGGGTATCCACGTCCTCTCTCGAACCCCGGTGTTCAGGCTCTATGTGCCAGGCTTGGCCCGGGTCCGCCGCATGACTCATCTGACCTTGTGAGAATGTTGCCCTCCCTCAAACCCATGGGCTTTATCCCTCCAGCCGATCCAGGATCGCCCGGGCGTCCGCTTCCCCCTGGGCGATGAGGGCGCGGGTCCCTGCCGGGTCATAGCGCAGGATGCGGGAGAGGGGCAGCGGCGCGGCCGGGGCCACCACGTGGCATCGGATCTCCCGATGGGTGGGCTTGAGGGGATGTCCCCGGCGCACCGCCTGGTTCACCGCCTCCAGCTGCCGGTAGTCGTTCTCGAAGGTGGCCAGGAGAGCCAGATCGAGGACGAGGGCGAGGGCCTGGAGGGGATGGCGGGGGAGAGGCCAGCCTCCCGCCTGTCCGGGCATGGGGGCCAGCAGCACCGCCACGATCTCGTCGGCGCCGGCCTCGATGGCCGCGTTCAACGGCGTGTTGGCCATCACCGCTCCGTCCCAGAACACGCTGCGCTCCACCGGCGTGGCCGGATAGACGTAAGGGATGCTGCAGCTGGCGAGCAGGTGCTCCGGCCCGATGCGAACCGCGAGGGCCTTGGGGACGGGGCGGCTGGCGAAGACCACCGGGCATCCCCGGCGGAGGTCCGTGGCCAGCACCAGCAGCACCCGCGGGTTGTCGGGGTCGTTCAGGCGCTCGAAGTCGATGTGCCGGCGAAGGGTGGCCCGAAGGGGTTCGGTGGTGAACAGGCTCCGCCAGACCCGCAGATGGGGGCGGTGGACGTGATGGGATCGCAGGCCCAGCCAGAAATCCACCAGTCGCTCCGCGGTCCAGCCCGCCGCCAGGGCGGCGGCGTTCACGGCGCCGATGGAGGTGCCCACCAGGATCTCCGGGATCCATCCGGCGCGGTAAAGGGCGCGGATGACCCCCACCTCGTAGGCGCCCCGCCCGCCGCCGCCGGAGAGCACCAGCGCGCGCTTTCCCAATGGGAGCCTCCTTCAGGGTCGGGTGGTAAAGGGAGCGGCCGGGAGGAAGCGGCCCCATCCCGGCGTCCCCCGGAAGGCCCCGTCCTCCACGACGATCTGGCCCCGCACGATCACCGTGCGCACCCGTCCCCGCACCCGCCAGCCCTCATAGGGGGTGTAGCCGGCGATGGAATGCAGGCGAGCGGCGGAGAGGGTCTCCTCCGGCTCCGGGTCATAGATCACCAGGTCGGCGTCGGCCCCCGGCTGCAGGGCGCCTTTCCGGGGGTAGAGCCCGAAGAGCTTCGCCGGGCCGGTGGCGCACAGGCGCACCAAATCCGGCCATCCGATGCGCCCCTCGGCGACGCCGTAGGTGTAAAGCAACGGCAGCATGGTCTCCAGCCCCGGCAGCCCGCCGGGGGTGGTGAGGAAAGATCCCGTGGCGGTCTTCTGGCTTAAGGCGTAATCGCAGTGATCGGTTCCGATGGCCGCGATCCAGCCCCGGTGCAGGCGCTCCCACAGCCCGGCCCGCTCGGCGGCCGGGCGCAGCGGAGGCTGGAGGATATACCACTCCGGGTGAGGGCCCTCGTAAGCGGTCTCGTCGAGGAGCAGATACTGAGGACAGGTCTCGGCGAAGGCGGGCTGCCCCCGCAGGGCAGCCTCGTGCACCAGATCCACGGAGCGGGCGGTGGAACAGTGGACGATGTAGACGGGGGCGCGGGCCTCGGCGGCCAGGAAGAGGACGCGGTGGACGGCCTCGATCTCCGCCAGGGGCGGCCGGGAGCGGCCGTGCTCCCGCAGGCCGGTGCGCCCCGCTGCCTTCAGCTGCTCAGCGGCTTCGGTCACCAGGGCGTCGTTCTCGCAGTGGACCATAGTGATCAGCCCCATGGCGCCCGCCGCCCGCATCACCCGCAACAGGGTGGCGTCATCGGCGTAGTAGTTCGGTCGGTAGGTGGTGTAGAGTTTGATGCCCGCCACCCCCTGTTCCACCAGCTTTCCCAGCTCCCCCTCCCGGCCCGGCGGGAGATCGGTGACCATCATATGGAGGGCGTAGTCCACCGCCGCCTTCTCCCGGGCTTCCTCCAGGCGGGCGGCCAGGGCGTCCTCGAAGCGTTGCCCCCGGAACTGAGTGGCGAAGTCGATCACGGTGGTGATCCCGCCGAAGGCAGCCGCCCGCGTTCCGATCCACCAATCATCGTCCGTGCGGTAGATCCCGGTGTCCAGAGCGATGTGAACGTGGGGGTCCACCAGGCCGGGGAGCACATACGCGCCGCCGGCGTCCACCACCGGCTCGCCGGGGTAGGGAGCCAGATCCCCGATGGCGGCGATCCGTTCTCCTTCGATCCGGATCTCCGCCCGCAACATCCCCTCCGCGGTCACCAGGGTTCCGTTTCGGATCAACATCGGGATTCCTCCCGTATCTCAAGGGGTGAGGGGGATCCCCAGGCGGACCAGCAGGGCGTTGAGGGTCGGGGCGAGGGCGACCAGGACGGGAGCGATGAACAGGCCGGGGAGGAAGCTGGCTACCCGCACCCGCTTGAGGTCGAGCAGCAGCAATCCGATGCCCAGGATCATGGTTCCGCCCACTGCCGTCATCTCGGTGATCATGGCCTCGGTGAGGACGGCTTTCACCAACCCGGCTCCCAGGGTGAGGGCGCCCTGGTAGATCAGCACCGTCAGGGCGGCGAACATCACGCCGATCCCGAGGGAGGCGCTGAAGGCCAGGGAGGCAAAGCCGTCCAGGGTGGCTTTGATGGCCAGCAGCGTGTAGTTGCCGGTGAGGCCGTCCTGGATGGAGCCCAGGATGGTCATAGGACCGACGCAGAAGACCAGGCTGGCGGTGACGAAGCCTTTGACGAAGGCGCTGCCTTCCCCGCTGTGGCCGGAGACGCGGGTCTCGAGGGAACGTCCCAGGGCCTGCAGCCGTTCCTCTAAGCCCAGCAGCTCCCCGATGACCCCGCCCAGCAGCAGCGAGGCCAGCATCAGCAGCGGGTTCCGGGTCTGAAGGGCCATGCTCATCCCGATGACCAGGGTCATCAGGCCCAGGCCGCTCAGCACCGTCTGGCGGATGCGCTCGGGGAGACGGCTGCCCACCAGCAGGCCGGCGCCGCTCCCGGCCACCACCGTCGCCACGTTGATCAGCGTCCCCACCATCGCGGCTGCCCCTCCGGGTTCGGAACGATGGACGGCCGTCAACCCCGACGGCCGTTTTCCCCAAGGATACCGGAATCCCCCCTCGAAGGCATAATGGAAGGAGAGGGCGATCCCAACCATCCGTTGCGTCCGGGGAGGGATGTGGTCCGCCATGGGTAGGGGCGATCACGCGCTGGCGCGCCTGCTGCAGCGCTGGCGAGAGGATCCTTCCTTTCGCCGGCATGTGGCGGCATGGGCTCGAGCGCCCGCCCGGCAGGCCCGTGAAGTCCCGATCCCGGCGGATCTCCACCCCCGCTGTCAGGATGCGCTGCGGCGACAGGGGATCCAGGCGCTGTTCACCCATCAGGCGGAAGCGTATCGGGCGGCCCGTCAAGGGGCCCACGTGGCCCTCTTCACCGGAACGGCCTCCGGGAAGACCCTGGCCTTTCTGCTCCCCATCTTTCAGGCGCTCTGCGAGGACCCGCGGACCACAGCCCTCTTTTTGTATCCCACTAAGGCTTTAGCGCACGATCAGCGCGCGGTCCTGCGCGCCTGGCTCTCCGCCCTGGAGCTCCCGGTGGCCGCCCTGCCTTACGATGGGGACACGCCGGCCGAGACGCGACGTTTCGTCCGGGAGCGGGGACGCCTGATCCTGACCAACCCCGACATGCTGCACATGGGGATCCTGCCGCAGCATCCCCGCTGGGCGGATTTCCTGCGGCATCTGCGCTTTGTGGTGATCGATGAGGCCCACGTCTACCGGGGGGTGTTCGGCAGCCACGTGGCGAACGTGTTGCGACGGCTGCGGCGCCTGGCCCGGGCTTACGGCGCGGCGCCCCAGTTCCTCCTGGCCTCCGCCACCGTCGCCAACGGCCCCGAGCTGGCCGAAGGGCTGGTGGAAGCCCCGGTCCACATCGTGGAGGACGACGGTTCCCCTTCCGGCGAGCGCCACTTCATCCTGTATCGCCCCCCGCTGCTTGACGCCGCCACCGGCCTGCGCCAGAGCGCCCTGACCGCCGCTGCCGGGTTGATCCTCACCCTCCTGGAGCATGGGATCTCCACCATCGCCTTCGCCCGGTCCCGCATGGCAGTGGAGCGGCTGTTGCGCATCGTGCGGGAGGCCTGGAGCGAACGAGGTGGGGATCCCGGGGAGGTGCGGGGATATCGCGGCGGATACCTTCCGGAGGAGCGCCGGGAGATCGAGGGAGGGCTGCGGGAGGGGCGGATCCGCGCGGTGATCGCCACCAACGCCCTGGAGCTGGGGATTGACATCGGCGCCCTGCAGGCCTGCGTGATGGTCGGCTACCCGGGGAGCATCGCCTCGGTCCGTCAGCAGGCGGGACGGGCCGGCCGCCGCACGCCCCTGAGCGTGGCCCTCCTGGTGCTCACCGCCACGCCGCTGGACGAATATCTGGCCGCCCATCCCGAATTCCTGTTCCGGAGGTCCCCCGAAGCCGTTCGCTTCGATCCGGACAATCTGCTGATCCTCACGGATCACCTGCGTTGCGCCGCCTTCGAGTGGCCCCTGGGGCCCGACGAGCCCTTCGCCCGCACTCTGGACACCGCCTGGATCGTGGAGCGGATGATGGCGGAGGGGGAGCCGCTCTACCGCAACCCCACGGACGGACGGGTGTATTTCCGGGCGGACCGCTACCCGGCCCAGGAGATCAACCTGCGCACCACCACAGGGGAGCGTGTGCACATCCGCCTCGCGGGGCCGGGCGGTCGGGTGATCGGGGAGGTGGACCGCCCTTCCGCGCCCATCCTGGTCCACCCGGGGGCGGTCTACCTGCACGAGGGAACCGCTTACCGGATCCTCACGGTGGATTGGTCGCGCGGGGAGGCCCTCGCGGAGCCGTTTGAGGGGGATGAGTTCACCGAGCCCATCGTGGAAGCGCGCTGGGCGCTCGATCAGGAGCACGCCCGGCGGGAGGCGCCGTGGGCCGTCGGGGCGTGGGGGGAGGTGACGATCACCCGGCGGGTGGTCGGATACCGACGCCGGCGATGGCCCAGCGGGGAGCTCATCGGATGGGAGGAGGTGGAGACCCCGGAGGAAGCGCTCCCGACCACGGCCTGGTGGCTGGCGTTGCGCCCCGCCCTCGTGGAGGCCCTGCGCGCCGAGGGCGTGTGGATCGGACCGCTGGATTATGGGCCGGAATGGGAGGCCATCCGTCGGGCCATCCGAGCCCGGGACGGCTACCGGTGCCGGGTGTGCGGGGCGCCGGAGCTTCCGGGCCAGGCCCACGATGTCCATCACCTTCGTCCGTTGCGAACCTTCCGGGATCGGGCGGAGGCCCATGCCCCGGAGAACCTGATCACGGTGTGCCGGCGCTGCCACCGGCGTCTGGAGGAGATGCAAGGGACCCGCAGCGCCCTCTCCGGGCTGGGGGATCTCCTCCATCACCTGGCCCCCGTCTTCCTGATGAGCGATCCGGCGGATCTGAGCCTCCTGGTGGATCCGGAGGGCCGCCTCACGGGAGGCCCCACCCTGCTGCTCTATGAAAACGTGCCGGGGGGTGTCGGCTTCGCCGAGCATCTCTACACCGTCCAGCCTTTTCTCCTTCAGGCGGCGCGCGAGGTGCTCCAGCGCTGCCCGTGCGAACGGGGATGCCCGGCCTGCGTGGGTCCCCCGGGGGAGATGATCGATCTCAAAGGGGAAACCCGTCGTTTGCTGGAGCGCCTGCTGGAGGGAGCGCGCGCGGAATGAAGCATCTGTTCTTCCGAATATAGGCACAGACCGATGGAATGCCATAGAATGAGCCATGGGATCTGTTCCGGCGGAAGCGGCCTTTGCCGTGACCCTTGCAGGATCGAGGACAAGAGTTCGGGGTGAAATCTCCGCCCATGGTAGGCCGAAATGAATTTCGGCCCGCGCCTTGCCATCCATCGGAAGCAGGATCGGCTTTCGCCGCGACCCTTGCGGGATCGAGGAAAGGGGGGTTGGGATTGAAGGCTCTTGCTTCAGGGATGATCGCTGTTGCCATGGGGACAGCGGTTCGGGGCTGAAGCCCTCCTTACGGGAGATCGACGGTTGTAGGATCGGCTTTCGCCGCGACCATGCTGTCTCGAAAACGGAGGTCGGGGCTGAAGCCCCTTCTACCTTTCAGCCGTGACCTGTTTGCTTGGGGGGTCCCCTACGGCAGGACCGATCCGGTCGGGCCGGAACCGGAAAGGAGCTTCGATGCGTGGATGGCGCTGGATAGGGTGGTTGGGGGTTTGGATGCTTCTGCTGGGAGCCGGGGGCGTGGAGGCGGACGCCGCTCCCCGGGTGGTGTGGTTGCGGGTGGAGGGGGCGCTGACCCCGGTGGTGGCGGATTACTTGCGGCGGGGGATCGAGGTCGCTCAGGATCAGGGGGCGGAGGCGCTGGTGCTGCAGCTCAACACCCCGGGCGGAGAGGTCAACCTCACCCTGCGCCTGGTCTCCATGATCCGGGAGAGTCCGGTGCCGGTGATCGTCTACGTCGCCCCGCGGGGGGCCATCGCGGGGTCCGCCGGGACGCTGGTGACCCTGGCCGGGCACCTGGCGTGGATGGCTCCGGAGACGGCCATCGGGGCCGCCTCCCCCGTCGGCGGCCAGGGGGAGGATCTTCCCCAGACCCTCAGCCAGAAGGTCAAAGAGATCCTGAAAGCCCAGGTCCGCAGCCTGGCGGAGCGACGCGGCCCGGATGCCGTGCGACTGGCGGAGGCCGCGGTGGAATCGGCGAAGGCGGTGAGCGCCCGGGAGGCCCTGGAGGCCGGCCTCATCGATGGGATCGCGGAGAGCCCTGAGGACCTGCTCCGCCAGCTGGACGGCCGAACGGTGCTGGTGTCGGGCGGATCGCGCACCCTGCGCACCCAGGGGGCGGTCATTGTGCCCTTGCCGATGAACATCGTGGAGGAGATCCTCCACCGTCTGGTGGATCCGAACGTCGCCCTCATCCTGCTGGCCATCGGCGTGCAGGCCATCCTGATCGAGCTGTCGAACCCCGGCGGGTGGGTGGCCGGGTTCATCGGGGTGGTGTGCCTGCTCCTGGCGGCCTACGGGATCGGGGTGCTGCCGGTCAACTGGCTGGGGCTGCTGCTCATCGCCGTGGCCATCGTCCTGTTCATCCTGGACATCAAGGCGCCCACCCACGGCGCCCTGACGGCGGCGGGGACGGCGACGTTCATCGCGGGGGCCCTGGTGCTGTTCGCCCCGGTCGCCCGTTCGCCCTTCCCACCGCTCTCCCCCTGGGTCGCCGGCGGCACCGGGCTGGCCATGGCGGGCTTCTTCGGCTTCATCGTGGCGAAGGCCCTCCAGGCTCAGCGCCGCCCCAGCGTCATGGGCGTGGAGGCGCTGATCGGGCGCATCGGGGAGGCGCGCACCGATCTCAACCCCGTTGGGATGGTGCACGTAGCCGGCGAATTGTGGACGGCGGAGAGCGAAGCGGGTATGATACCGGCCGGCACGCCCGTCCAGGTGAGTGGGGTGGAGGGCCTCCGGCTGCGGGTGCGGAAATGGACGCCTCCCGCGACTTCGTCAGAGCGCCCGGCGGCACCGGACGGGCGTCCGGCATAATGGGGATTCCCGTCGAGGGGAGACTCCGGGGATGGAGGGGATGGATCGCCTGCGGGTGCTGATCATCCATCCGGATCTGGAGCTGGGGGAGCGTTTGCTCCAGAGCGCCCTGCAGGTGGGATATCGCGCGCATTACGCGCCGGATTTGCGGGGAGGGCTGGCGCTGATCGCCCGCGCCGTCCCCGACGTCATCGTGGCGGATCGGGAGTGGCTGGAGCGCAACGGCCGCGGGCTGTTCAACGCCCTGCGGGGATGCTCCCCCCTTCCCCTGATCTGCCCTGTGGAGGACGCGGCGGCGGATCCGATCTGGGAGCGCCTGGCCCGGGCGTGGCGGGCCTTCCAGACCTGGACCGGCGGCGAGGTGGTGCAGGTGGGGCCGCTGATCATCGACCAGGGTCGCAAGCGGGTGATCTGGCGCGGCCGGCCGGTGCAGCTCCCTCCTCTGCAGTTTAAGATCCTCACCGTGCTGGCCCGGCGCGCCGGCCAGGTGGTTTCCCATGCGGATCTGGTGCGGGAGGTCTGGGGGATCGAGACGGATGACCCGGAGGCTCGGGAGCTCCTGAAAGTGCACATCCGCCAGATCCGCAAGCGCCTGGGCCTGGACCCGGAGCGGGGGGAGGTGCTGGTCTCGGTGCGCGGGTTCGGTTACATGCTGACCCCGCCGGAGGGACAGGGATGACCGAACGGCCGGACCGGCGGCGCGGGCTGCGGGTCGGCATCCTGCTGGAAGGCCTCCTCGGGCTGATCGCCCTGGCCGGGATCCTCTTCACCCTCTCCCGTCCGCCCTCGCCGGAAGTGGCGGCGGCGTCCACGGGGGCCGGGTTGGCCCTGCTGGGAGCCGTCATGATCGGCTACGTCCTGCGGGGTCTCCATTCCGCCCGGTATTATCTGGATCGCAACGGCCTGATCCTGACCTGGTGGCCGGCGGTTCACATCATCCCCATGCACGCCATCCAGGACCTGCGCCCGGCTCCGACGCATCCCGGGGCGGTGCGGGGCTGGCGCGGCATCCGCTGGCCGGGCCTCTACACCGGCCACGCGTGGGCCGTGGAGGAGAACCGTCCCGTCCTCTTCTTCGCCACCGAGGATCTTCCCCGGCAGCTCTGGGTGATCACGGAGGCGGCCATCTATGCCATCTCACCGGCTCAGCCTCAGGCCTTCATCGACGCTTTCCGGGAGCGGGCGGCGATGAAGCCCACCCAGCGTCTGGAGCAGACGACGGTCTTCCCCGGATGGCGGCAACGGGCCTTCTGGTCGGATCGGGCGGCGTGGGCGCTCATCGGCCTCGGGGCCCTCGTCCTCTGGGGGATGTGGCTCTGGCTCTGCATGCGGTTCCCGGGCTTGCCGCCCCGGATCCCTCTGGAAGGGTCTGCCAACGCTCTACTGACCTCCTCCCTCCATCTGGTCCGGCTCCCCGGGCTGGGAGCCCTGATCTGGGCCCTCCATGGGGTCCTGGGGTTTCTGGTGCATGAGCGCGAGCGGCCCGCGGCCTACGGGCTGTGGCTGGTCGGGCTGATGGTTCAGGGGTTGCTGCTGGGCGCCATGCTTCAGATCCTCCGATAAGGGAGGGGAAGCGCTTCATCCCACGCGCGAGGAGGACGCCCGATGGGCCTGAAGTCCGATCGCTGGATCCGCGAGATGGCCCTGAAGCATCGTATGATCGAGCCCTTCGAGGAATCCCAGGTGCGGCCCGGGGTGATCTCCTACGGGCTTTCCTCTTACGGTTACGACATCCGGGTCGCAGACGAGTTCAAGGTGTTCACCGACGTTTACAGCACCATTGTGGACCCCAAGAACTTCGACCCCCGCTCGTTTGTGGACGTGCGAGGGGAAGTCTGCGTCATCCCCCCCAACTCCTTCGCCCTGGCCCGCAGCGTCGAGTATTTCCGGATCCCCCGGAACGTCCTGGTGGTGTGTGTGGGGAAGTCCACTTACGCCCGCTGCGGGATCATCGTGAACGTCACCCCCCTGGAGCCGGAGTGGGAGGGGTATCTCACCCTGGAGATCAGCAACACCACGCCGCTGCCGGCGAAGATCTACGCCTACGAGGGGATCGCCCAGGTCCTGTTCTTCGAGGCGGACGAGGTCTGCGAGCGCTCTTACAAGGAGCGAGGCGGACGGTATCAGAACCAGCAGGGGATCACCATCCCGCGGGTGCGGTGAGCCGGGGTGTGTCCCAATTTTGTCGGGCCTGGCTGCTTTGTAGGACAACTGCTCGCAGTTGTCTTACGATCTTGGGACATGTCCGTGAGCCGGCCTGTCTTGACGAAGGGGAAGCCCCGCGACATACTTTGGGGATGGATTCTTTCCGCGCGGAGCTCAGCCGGAGGAGGGAACGATGGCCAAGGGAGGCAAGAAGACCCAGCAGGAGGAGAAGAAGGTCGAGCAGACGGCGGATCACGTGACGCGCCGCGTTTGCTATCGGTGCGGCCAGCCCATCCGTCTCAGCGAGCTGCTCCCGGTCAAGGACGGGCTGCGCAACCGCATGCGCTACTATCACAAGAAGTGCTTCGCCTGAGGTGGACGGGGCGGCCTCTTCCTTGAGGCCGCCCTTCTCACTCCTCCCCGATCAGCTCCAGCTCGGAGAACATCACCGAGTAATTGTGCCCCGAGGCGTAGATGCGCAGCCGGGTCAGGGTAGCCGGGGGAGCGCCGGCGGCCCTCAGGATCTCCATCAGGTTCCCCGAATCGAAGGTATACCACTCCCCCAGGGGCACCCGGATGTGCGGGTTCAGCGGGGGCGGGCAGATCTGCGGCAGGCAGCTCCCCGGGGTCTGGGGCGTGATCTCCCCCACGGCATAGAACCCCTGCAGCCACTGGCGATCGTTGCCGTTGAGATCCTTGTATTCCAGCCGGATCATCAGCGGGCACTCCGTCCCCACCACCCCGCACACCGCCACATCCTGGAACAGGATCTTCAGGCTGATGTGCAGCTGCAACGACCGGAAGTCCCGCACGTCCTGGTTGAGGACGATGAAGACGCCGGTCTGGGCGTGGTCAAAGCCGGAGCGGGTGATGGACAGGGCCCGGCGCCCCGCCTCGGCGGTGGAGGCGACGTTCCCCCCGCTCTCTCCCGGCTGCTTCACAAAGGTGAAGATGGCCCACTGATTGGGAGGAACCGGCTCCTCAACGCTCCGCTCCGGGAGGGGCGCCCCGAAGAGATCCGGCAGCATGCTCCGGCCCGCCCCCAGAGGCCCCTCCACCCGCCCATCCAGGCCGATCCGCGCCCGCTGGTCGCTGCGCAGCTCTTGCGCCTGGGTGGAGCCCTGAACCCGCGCCCGCCCTGCGCGCACGGTGAAATCCGTCCGATCGTTTTGCACCTCCACCGCCAGGGTCCCGGAGAGCACCGTCGCCTGCCCGTGGGGCGTCTGAACGATCAGCTCCACCTCCCGGGGGCTCTCCAGGCGGGTGATGCGAGCCCGGCCGCTCCGGATATAGAAGACAAGGCGGGCCGGCTCCGGGCTGATCCCAAACCGGGGGTAGCGGGCGCGCCGCACCTCGATCTGGGTGTTGGGGTAGATTTGGACCATCGCCAGCTCCTGCCCCGGCCCGGAGGGTGCCGCGAACATCGCCAGGCCCTGGGACTGGGCGTCGGTCACCAGGAGATCCCCCTCCCGGAGGCGGGGATAGGGGTTGCCCGGGGGAACGGCCACCGGCTCCCCGCCCGGATGCTCCAGGCGGAGGATCCCCGTGAGGGCCGCCGCCCGGGCCGGCGTCCCCACGTGAGAAGTGCGCAGATAGGTGATCACCTGCCAGGGGATCAGGACGGCGAGGGCCACACAGGCGGTGAAGGAGAGCAACAGGACCGCCCATGCCAGGCGCTGGATCTGACGCTCAGTCCACCTCGTAGCGGATGCGAAATCCCCGGAACTCACCGGTGGGTTTCTCCCAGTAGGTTTCCACGTAATCCACCCGCGCGGCCGGAGGCCCCTGCCGCAGGAAGTCGAGCAATGCCTCCACAGCGGGACGGGGCCCCTCCGCCACCACTTCTACCGTTCCATCCGAGCGATTGGCCACCCAGCCGCTCAAGCCCAGGGCTTCCGCCCGCAACCGGGTGTAATACCGGAAGTTCACCCCCTGGACGATCCCATGGACAATGGCGTGGAGCCGAACCGGATCCTCCATCCCGGGCTTCCGCTCCGCTCGTGTCATGGGCGATCACCTCCTCAACGCGCTCTCTATTTTAACGGATCCCCCGGAAGGCGTCGCCCCCGCCCTCTCCGGGTCCGAAAGAGCTCACGGCTCGGAGGACCGGAGAGCCCGCGGGCGATCCTCCGGATTGCCCCTTCCCGGCTTCCGATGATATGGTGGGAGGGGTCCCCGCGGGATGGGGCCTTAAGAATCTTTCACGGAGCGCAAGGAGGTCGGATGCGGGTGCTGATCACGGGAGGCGCGGGCTTCTTCGGCTTCCACATGGCCAACAAGCTGATCCAGCACGGCCACGAGGTCCGCCTGCTGGACATCGCGGATTACATCGAGGAGGACTACATCGGCCCGGTGGAGTTCCATAAGGGGGACGTGCGGGACCGGAAGGTGGTGGATCGGGTCATGCGCGGCGTGGACGCGGTCATCCACGCCGCCGCGGCGTTGCCCCTCTGGCCCCGTCGGGAGATCTTCTCCGTGAACGTGGAGGGCACCCGGACCGTTCTGGAGAGCGCCCAGGCCCACGGGGTGCCGCGGGTGGTCTTCATCTCCTCCACCGCGGTCTACGGCATCCCCCGCAAGCATCCCATCCTGGAAGACGATCCGCTCCAGGGCGTGGGGCCTTACGGGGAAAGCAAGATCCAGGCCGAGCGGATTTGTCAGTCCTTCCGGGAGCGCGGGCTGACGGTCACCGTGATCCGGCCCAAGACCTTCATCGGGCCCGGCCGCCTGGGCGTCTTCCAGATCCTGTTCGACTGGGTGGAGCGGGGCAAGCCCATCCCCATCATCGGCAGCGGCAGGAACCGCTACCAGTTGCTCGATGTGGATGATCTGACCGATGCGATCGTCCTGGCCCTCACGGTCCCGGCGGAGCAGGCCAACGACACGTTCAACATCGGCGCGGAGCGCTTCGGCACGGTGCGGGAGGATGTGCAGGCCCTGTGCGACCACGCGGGCACCGGGGCGCGGGTCTGGCCGCTGCCCGCCCGGCCGGTTAAGGCGGCCCTCGCGCTTTTCGAAGCGCTCCACCTCTCGCCGCTCTATCGCTGGGTCTACGGGACCGCTGACAAGGACTCCTTCGTGGCCATCGATCGGGCGAAGGCGAAGCTGGGCTGGCGTCCCCGCTACAGCAACGCGGAGTCCCTCATCCGAACTTACGAATGGTATCGGGCCCATCAGGCGGAGCTCGCCGGCAAGGTCGGCGTCACCCACCGGGTCGCCTGGGACCAGGGGATCCTGCGGGTGATCCGGGATCTGCTGCCCTGAAAAGGTGGGAGGGGGGCGATGCAGGGACCATGGGAGGAGCGAGAGGGGGTGCTGCGCTACCGCACCGGGGGCGGAGTGGAGCTCTACCGCCTTCCGGTGCGACTGTTCCCCGAGCTGGACGGATATGTCTATCTGGTCCTGGCGGACTCCCACCGCATCCTGGTGGACACGGGCTCAGGGCTGCCGGAAAGCCAGGCGGATCTGATCCGGGGCTTCGAGGTCGTGCGGGATCGTTACGGGCGCCCGGTGGGGTTCGAGGACCTGACGGCCATTCTGATCACCCATGGGCACATCGATCACTTCGGGGGGTTGAACTTCGTCCGCCAGCGGAGCGCTGCCCCCGTGTTCATCCACGAGCTGGATCGCCGGGTGCTGGCCAACTTTCCGGAGCGCCTGATCACCGTCGCCCGGGAGATCCGTGGCTTCCTGAGCCATGCCGGGGTCTCCCCGCAACGACAGTCCGTCCTGCTGAGCATGTATCTCGACATGAAATCGATGTTCCAGTCCACCCCGGTGGAGGGATGCCTGGACGACGGCCAGCGCCTCTTCGGGTTCATCGAGGTGCATCACACCCCGGGGCATTGCCCGGGGCAGGTCTGCCTGCGCATCGAGGAGGTCCTGCTGACCTCCGACCACATCCTGGCCCACACCACGCCCCATCAGGCCCCGGAGCGGATCACCCGCTACACCGGCCTGGGCCATTACCTGGACTCCCTGCGCCGGATCGCCGCGCTGCCGGGCATCGCCCTCGCCTTCGGCGGGCATGAGGAGCCCATCCTCGACCTCTACGGGCGGGTTGCGGCCATCGAGCGGTTCCACCGGCAGCGCCTGGAGCGCGTGCTGGAGATCTGCCGCGAGCCCAGGACCATCGCCGAGATCTCGTGGGCCCTCTTCGGCCGACAATACGGTTATGGGGTGTTGCTGGCCCTCCTGGAGGCCGGCGCCCACGTGGAATATCTCTACGATCGAGGCTACCTGCAGGTGGAGAACCTGGACCAGCTGGAGCAGGATCCCAACGCGCCGGTCCGCTACCGGAGGCTGTAGGATGTCCCGCTGGCTCCACGTCGTCATCGCCTGGCTGATCATCGCCGCCGTGGCCGTCGTCCAGGAGCGATCCCGGGTTCTGGCCGGGATCCTGGCGGCGATGCCCCTGAGCATTCCTCTGGCGATGTGGATCGTCTATGCGGAGACCCGGGATCCGGCTCAGACGGCGCGCTTCACATGGGCGGCCTCCCTGGCCCTCATCGCCACACTGGCCTTTGTGCTGACGGCCGGGTGGCTGCTATCCCGTCGGGTTCCCTTCGGGTGGAGCCTGGCCGGCGGCTATGGGGTCTGGCTGGCTGTGCTGCTGCTCATGCGATGGCTCGGCGTGTTGCGGTGAGGCCTCCCGCGCCCGCCGGGGAGAAGGGGCGGGGGGAGCCTCGGGCCGACAGGGAAGCAGGACGGTGAAGGTGCTCCCCTTGCCCACCTCGCTCTCGGCCCACACCCGCCCCCCGTGACGCTCCACGATGGATTTCACAATGGCCAGCCCCAGGCCGGTCCCCTCCGTCGTTTCCCCCTCCCGTCGGACCCGGTAAAACTTACTGAAGATGTGAGGCAGATCCGCAGGCGGGATCCCCACTCCGGTGTCGCTCACCTGCACCATGAGGTGGCCGTCCCGCTCCATGGCCCGGACCGTGATGCGCCCTCCGGGAGGCGTGTATTTGACCGCGTTGCTGAGCAGGTTCAGGAAAACCTGTTCCAGGCGCCGCGGATCTCCATACAGGGTCGGGAGGTCCGGGGGGATCTCCAGGACCAGGGCCTGGCCTTTCTCCTCGGCCTGGGGGCGGATGATCTGGATCGCCTCGTGGAGGATCTGGGCCGGCGAACAGCGCTCCATGGAGAGGGCGTGCCCGGACTCCAGGCGGGAGAGGTCCAGCAGGTTGTTCAGCAACTCGACGATGGTCCGCATCGCCCGCTCCACTTTCTCGACGAACTCCTGCTGGCGCGGGTTCAAGGGGCCCACGCGGGGCAACAGGCTGACATAGCCGCGGATCGTGGTCAGGGGCGTGCGGACATCATGGGAGACAATGGAGAGGAACTCGGATTTGATGCGATCCAGCTCCTTCAGATAGGTGATGTCCTGCATCACCACCACGTAGCCCACGCCCGCCACCGCGGTCAGGCTGGCCTGGAAGGTCAGGCGATCCGACAGGGTGATCTCCTGGCGGACGGTGTGGCCGGGGAGGGGTTTCCGATCGAACAGCGCGTGGAGCTCCTCATGGGCCACCACCGCCCGCAGGGGCCGGCCCATGGCCTCCGCCGGGAGGCCGAGGTGCTGCTGAGCGGAGCGGTTGAAGAGGATCAGGTTCTCCGCGAAATCCGTGACCAGCACCGGCTCCTCTATGCCCTGGAGGATGGCCTCCAGCTTCCCTTTCTCCGCCTGCATCGCCTCGAAGAGCCGCGCCTTCTCGATGGCCACGGCGGCGTAGTCCCCCAGCATGCGCAGGAGGTGGACGTCCGCCTCGGAGAAGCCGGCCTCCGAGAGGCGATGGACCACCCCGAGCACTCCCAGGGCGCGGCCATGGGCCTGCATGGGGACATACAGGAGCGCGCGCACGAGCACCCCGGTGTCCAGCTTGTGGAGGCCCGGGCCGAGCAGGATGGGGCGGCCGGTGCGGATGGCCCGGCCCGGGAGGCTGTCCGCCACCCGCAGGGTCGTGGGCGGGGCCGCCACCTCCGGCTCCGGGATCCGGCTGCGGTGCAGGTAAAGGCGAAGGACCTCGCCCGACTCGTCCAGCAGCCAGACGCTGCCCTCCTCCGCCCCCGTGAAATGGATGGCCGCCTCCACCATGGGCGGGAGGATCTCCTCCAGGCGCAGGGAGGCCGCCAGGGCCTGCCCCACCTCGTAGAGGACGCTGAGCTGCTGGAGCTGTCGTTGCAACCGCTCGACCAGCCCGAGGATCCGCCGGCGCTCCTGCACCCGGTCAAGGGTCTGCCGGAGCGCCTCCACCACCTCATCCGGATGGTCCGGGGCCAGCAGGAAATCGTGGACCCCCTGGCGAAGCCAGCGCACGATCTCCGGGGCGGGCAGGGGCGGACCGATGAGGATGAACCCCAGGGGGCGAGGACGCACCCGCTCCAGGAACGCCGGGGCCTCCGGCAGCCGCCAGTCCACCAGGACCACATCCGGCTGGAAGGCCTCTAAAGCGGCCTCCGCCTCCGGGATCGAGGGGACCTCTCGGAGCTCCACCCGGAGCGGTTCCCGGGCGGGCGCTCTCAGCGCCTCCCGCAAGGCTCCCATCTCGCCGACGACCAGCACGCGCGTCTCCCGCATCGCACCTCCTCGGATATCCAGCCGATCCCGAAGAAGCTCCCCGCTCCCGGCCTCAGGGTAATCCCAATGCCCGGCGCTGTCAAACCGCTTCCCAACCCCTGAGGGCCCGCTTAGCCCTGGACCGGGTTGCCGAGGACTCCGATGCCCGGGATTTCGACCTGGACCCAGTCGCCGGGGCGGAGGGGCCCCACCCCGGCCGGGGTGCCGGTCAGGATCACATCCCCGGGCTCCAGGGTCATCACGGCGGAGATATAAGCGATCAGCGTGGGGATGGAGAACACCATATCCCGGGCCTTCCCGTGCTGGCGGAGCTCCCCGTTCACCCGGCAGAGGATCTCCAGGTTCTGGATCTCCTCCGGGGAGAGGTCCGTTACGATCCAGGGGCCCAGGGGGCAGAACGTATCGAAGCCCTTGCTCCGGGTCCACTGGCCATCCCGTCGCTGGAGGTCCCGGGCGGTCACATCGTTCCCGCAGGTGACCCCGAGCACGTATTCCCAGGCCCGGTCCTCCGGGATGTCCTTCCCCCGGCGTCCGATGACCACGGCCAGCTCCGCTTCATGCTCCACCTGATGGGATTGGGGTGGGAGCCGGATGGGAGCGCCGGGCCCGATGACCGCGCTGGGCGGCTTCAGGAAGATCAGCGGCTCCGGAGGGACCTCCGCCTGGTGCTCCCGGGCGTGCTCGGCGTAATTGCGGCCCACGGCCACGATCTTGGAGGGGACGCAGGGCGCCAGCCAGGTCACGGCATCGATGGATCCGATCCGCGCGCCGCGACGGAACGTCCCCCGAAAGGGATCGCCGTCGAGGGCATACACCGCATCTTCCTCGACAATGACCCACCGCGCTCCCTCCGCGGTCTGCACCCGTCCGATGCGCATCGTGACCTCCCGGAAAGGAGATGGCTTCGTCTCTGTTTTACAACCAGCCCCTCGAAAACGCACCGTGCGACGCTCCGCCATCGTCGTCTCCCTTGACACCCCAAGCCCACTCCGTTATCATACCTACAACCAACCACAAACTTTGGAGGTTCGGTGATGGGATGGCGGGGGTTGAAGGGGGTGATCATTGGGATGCTGATCCTTGCCGGTGGGTTGGGGAGACCGGCCCCCGGTCTGGGCGCCCGGGGGGCCGCGGAGAGCACGCCCTCCAATCGCGTGTTCCTCCCCCTGGTCCTGCGGTCCCCCACGGTCACCGCACCGCCCCTGGAGTGGCTGCCCCGACTGAACGCCTACCGGGCCATGGCCGGCCTGCCGCCGGTGGCGGAGAACCCCGACTGGCGGGACGGATGTGAGAAACACGCCCGTTATATGGTGAAGAACGATGTCATCACCCATGCGGAGGACCCTCTCAATCCCTGGTATACGCCGGAGGGGGATGCCTGCGGGCGGAACGCCAACGTCATGGTGAGCTCCAGCGCCACCGCCCCCGATGCCTATGCCATCGATGTCTGGATGCAGGCGCCTTTCCACGCCGTGGGCATGCTGGATCCCCGTCTCCTCCGGGTCGGCTACGGCGCTTACCGGGAGGCGGACGGCGGATGGCAGATGGGGGCCGCCCTGGATGTGCTGCGGGGATGGGGAGGGATCCCGGAGGGGATCGCTTTCCCGATCCGCTGGCCCGGGGAGGGGGCCACCACCTTCCTGCGGGCCTTCCAGGTCGGCGAGTATCCGGATCCCCTGGTCCATTGTGGTTACACGGCCCCCGCCGGGCTCCCCATCCTGATGCTGTTCGGCACCGGCTCCTTCACACCTTCCATCACCGCGCATCAGCTGCTGCGAGATGGGACGCCGGTGGCGCACTGCGTCTTCGATGAGACCACCTACACGCACCCGGACTCCGCCCAGCAATCCCTGGGCCGGGCCATCCTGAACAGCCGGGATGCGGTGGTGATCCTCCCGCGGGATCCGCTGAGCCCGGGCTCGCGCTACACCGTCTCGATCACGGTCAACGGCGGGAGTTACACCTGGTCCTTCTTCGTCGCCGCCGGCGCCTCGGCGACTGCCATCGTGCCCGAGGCGCAGGTTCGCTGAAGATCCCCTGCGGAATCCGCAAGGAGGGTATACGATGGACATCCGGAGGAGGCCCTGGATCACCGGCCCGGGAGGGCTGGGCGCTGTCGGAGGGCTGATCCTCTTCCTCCTTCACGGCCTGGCAGGCGCCCCGGCTGCCTCTCCCCCCGTCCCCTCGCCGGCTCCCTCCGGGACCGTCGGGGCGGAAGCCACTCACCGGGTCTTCCTGCCCCTGGTCCTCCGGAGCATCTGCGCGCCGATCCCGGGCGTCACTTATGAAGTCTTCCCGGTGATCAACCCGGTCTCTTTCAACGTGGCGGACAACCCGGACTACAACCTGCTGCTCCTGGGGTATGTGCCGGTGAATGAATACAAGGGCCTGGTCGATTACGGTGGAGACTTCGATCCCGGTGCGCCACAGCTTCGCTTCCTCTTCGGGGATCATCGGATCCCGGTCATCCTCAACACGTATAAGAACAACGGCTGGGATTGGGAGCGTCATCAGCGGCTGCCGCCTCCGGCGGGGTGGCCACCGGTCAGCGTCGTCGGCTTCGCCGTGAGCCCGGGGGAGATCCTCTATCTCCCGGACAGCGGCTATCGCATCGGGGCCGATTTCCAGGCCCACGTCCTTTACGCGGACGAGAACCAGATTACCTTGAAATACACCGCGGAGGACAGCACGGCTCGAGGATATACAGTGTATATCACGAACCTCTGTGTGGAACCCTCGTTGCTGGCGCTGTATCGTCAGTGGAACGCGTGGGGGCGGGGCCAGCTGCCGGCGTTGCGGGGCGGCCAGCCCCTCGGCCGGGCGCGGGGGACCCAAATCGACGTCGGGATCCGGGACAACAACGTCTTTATGGATCCCCGCTCCCGGAAGGATTGGTGGCGGCGCTGAGCGCAAAAGCTGAGAAACGGCCGCCTGCGCCCCGGCTGCTCTCTCAGCCCTCAGGCGCTCGTTCATTCGTGTGGACGCCCATGGGATTCCCTGTGTCCGTCCTCGCTTTGCCACGCCCCGAGAATGGAGGATAGAATCTTTTTACCTTCGAACCCTGGATATCTTTCCAGAGGTGGAGGCCGCGATGATGGCGAGACGGTGGATCCGGGTCGGCAGATGGCTCCCGATCATCGGGATGCTTCTCAGCATCCGCCTTTCCCCCAATGCGATCCCTGTGCAGGCCCAGTCCACGCCCCATCTGGGTTACGGCGTGAACCCCACCTCCGCCGCCGATCCCGGGATCGGGGCCATGGGCTTCGATTGGACGAAGGCCTTCGGCCCCATCGGCACCCGGCTCCCGTATCGGGTCCTGCGCCGGCTGGACGTCCACGCGGATGTGCTGGGGAACCTGAGCGCGTGGGGGGACTGGCTTGAGAATGAGGCGCGGACCCAGGCGGATTTCATCGAGGCCTGGGAGATCGGCAACGAGCCGAACCTCGATGCCTCTTACGGCTGGGCGGCGCCTCCCAACGCGGCGGATTACACCCGCGTCCTGTGTGAGGCGTACCGCCGGATCAAGCGGGCGGATCCTACAGCCATCGTGGTCTCCGCTGGCCTGGCGCCCACAGGCCGGGTCCCCTTCACCTGGAACGGCCATAAGGGTTATTGCGCGCCGGGCGTGGGGTGGTGCCCGGGTTACTACCAGGATGAGCGGGAGTTTTTGCGGGAGATGCTTCAGGCTGGCGCGGCGAATTGCTTCGATGCGCTGGGCTTCCACCCCTATGGGTTCGCGGCTCCCGCTACCGCCGCCCCGGGCTCGCCGGATTGCGGTCCTAACGACTTCTGTTTCCGGACGGTCGAGGTGATCCGGCAGATCATGGTGGGTGAGTTCGGGGTGGACAAGCCCATCTGGGCGACGGAGTTCGGCTGGCTGATAGATCCCGCCCAGGTGGGGCGGCCCGAGTGCCGAAATGATCCTTCTTTCAGCGGGCGGTTGTGGCAGCTGGTTTCCCCCCAGCAGCAGGCGGATTACCTGGTCCAGGCTTATCAGTGGGCGGAGACGAATTGGCCGTGGATGGGCGCAATGCTTCTGTTCAACTATGGCTTCTATAACCCCGGCAGCTGCGACCAGATGGGCTTCTATGACATCAAAGGCCGTCCGGCGGAGACCGCTCTCCGCAACATGGCCAAGAACCCGGTGCCGGCGAGGCCGGTCTGGAACAGCCCGCAGATGCTCCTTTCGGATGTGGATGCGCCGGCCGTGCTCCGCGGGGCCTTCTGGGTGCGCAATCGTTCCCCCGAGCCGCTGCAGTGGACCGTGCTGTCAGTTTCCTCGCCGGATTTCCCGCTCCAGGTGGATTCCTCGTCAGGAACTTATCGCCAGCCTCTTCCGTTCCGGGCGGATCCGTCCGGGAAGGCCCTGGGGGTGTATACCGCGACCATCCGGGTGCGATCAGAGCCGTGGGCGCCGATGAACCTCCTCGTCGAGGGGCGGGATCAGGATCTAACGGTGGTCCTCCGGGTGGTGCCGGAGGTCTACCGGGATTACCTGCCGCTGATCATGCGGTGATATGGGGATGGCTTGAGGATGAACCCGGGGAGGCCGTTATCGCCTCCCCGGGCTTTTCGCAATCCTGTCGTGGGCGGAGAGAGGGCGCCGGCCTCAGGAGGCCGCTGAGCGCTTCAGCCATTCGGAGACCAGGCGGGGGGCCTGGTGGAGGGCCTCGCCGATCTTGCTCACGTCGCGGCCGCCGGCCTGGGCCAGGGTGGGGCGACCGCCCCCGCTGCCGCCCACCACCTGGGCCACCGCCCGCACCACCCGCACCGCATCCAGCCCCCGCTCGGCGAGGTCCGGCGTGACGGCGGCCACAAAGCTCGGCCGCCCGCCAATGACGGAGGCCAGCACGATCACCCCGTTGGTCCGCACCCGCTCCCGGAACCAGTCCGTCATCTCCCGCAGCTGCTCGATGTCCCCGACCCGGCTCTCGGCGGCCAGCACCTGGATGTCGCCCACCCGCTCTACCCGCTTCATCAGGGCCTCGAACTCCTGGCGCGCGACCTCCCGCCGCAGCCGGGCCAGCTCCTTTTCCAGGGATTGGATGCGGTCCAGCAGGTCCAGGACCTTGCGGTCCACCTCCTCCGGCCGCACCTCCAGGTAAGTCGCCGCGTGGCTCAGCCGCCGCATCCGGTCCTGGATCAGGCGCACCGCCTCCCGCCCGGTCACCGCCTCCAGGCGGCGGACGCCGGAGCCCACCCCGCCCTCGTAAGTGACCACGAAGGCCCCGATCTGCGAGGTGTTGTAAACGTGGGTCCCTCCGCACAGCTCCGCGCTGATGGGCGGCTCATCGGGCCACCCGATGCGGACCACCCGGACGATCTCCCCGTATTTCTCGCCGAACAGGGCCATGGCCCCGCTGGCGATGGCCTGTTGATACGGCTCGTAGCTCACGTTCACCGGGTAATCCATCAGGATGGCCTCGTTGATGTCGTAGACGATGGCGTCCAGCTCGTCCTGGCTGAGGATGGCCCCGTGGGTGAAGTCGAAGCGCAACCGGTCCGGCGCCACCAGGGAGCCGGCCTGGACCACGTGGGTGCCCAGCAGGGAGCGCAGCTCGGCGTGCAGGAGGTGGGTGGCGGTGTGGTTGCGCATGATGTCCCAGCGGCGCTCGAAGTCCACCACCGCCCAGGCCGGGTCACCCACCCGGGGGTGGCCGGACTTCACCCGGCCGATGTGGACGATGAGGCCGGGGATGGGCTGGCGGGTGTCTTCCACCTCGATCTCCCACAGCGGGTCCCCGCCTCCCTCCGGGTAGCGGGCGATGTGGCCGGTGTCGCTCACCTGCCCGCCGCTCTCCACGTAGAAGCAGGTGGCGGGCAGCACGACTTCCACCCGGTCGCCCGGGCGGGCCACCTGCACGGGCTCCCCGTTCACCAGGAGGGCGGCCACGGTGGTCTCGCGCTCCGTCCCGCTGTAGGGGTCGTATTCCACCCCCTGGTCGCCCACCAGCCCTTTGTCCTGGAGGGACGCCAGCAGCCGGCGATATCGGGCCAGCTGCTCGGTGTCCAGCTCGAAGCGCTCGGTGGCTCGCGCCCGTTCCCGCTGCTGGGCCATCGCCTGCTGGAAGCCGAGCTCATCCACCGCGAACCCGCGCTCCCGGGCCACGTCCCGGGTGATCTCCAGGGGGAGCCCGTAGGAGTCATAGAGGCGGAAGGCTTCCTCGCCGGGCACGACCCGGGCGCCCCGGGTGGCCAGCTCCTGCAGCACCTCCTCCAGGCGGGAGAGCCCCAGGTCCAGGGTGCGCAGGAAGCGTTCCTCCTCCTGGGTGAGGGTGCGGAAGATGTGCTCCCGGCGGTCCACCAGCTCCCGGTAGTGCCCGCCCATGATCTCGATCACCGCCTCCGCCACGCGGGCCATGAAGGGCTCCTCGAAGCCGATCTTGCGGCCGAAGCGGGCGGCCCGGCGGATGATCATCCGCAGCACATAGCCGCGGCCGACGTTCCCCGGCAGCACCCCATCCGCGATGAGGAAGGCGGCGGCGCGGGTGTGATCGGCGATCACCCGGTAGGCCACGATGTTCGCCTCCATCTCCGCGCGGGTGTGCCCGCGGATCTCCCGGGTCCGCTCGATGATGGGGACGAAGAGATCCGTCTCATAGTTGGAGAAAACTCCCTGGAGCACCGCGGCCAGCCGCTCCAGCCCCATCCCGGTGTCCACCCCCGGGCGGGGGAGAGGCACCCGCGTCCCATCGGCCTTCTGATCGAACTGCATGAACACCAGGTTCCACAGCTCCAGCCAGCGGTCGCAGCCGTTGTCCAGGGCCACGCTGCAGTTCGGATCGCCGCATGTGCAATGCTCCGGCCCCCAGTCGTAGTGGATCTCCGAGGTCGGTCCGCAGGGGCCGGTGTCCCCCATCATCCAGAAGTTGGTTTTGTCCCCCATGCGGAAGACCCGCTCCCGCGGCGCGCCGATCTCCTCCACCCAGACGCGATAGGCTTCGTCGTCCTCCTGGTGGACGGTGAACACCAGCCGCTCCGGGTCCAGGCCGTAGACCTGGGTGAGGCATTCGAAGGCGTAGTGGATGGCCTCGCGCTTGAAGTAATCGCCGAAGGAGAAGTTGCCCAGCATCTCAAAGAAGGTGTGGTGGCGAGGGCTGGGTCCCACGTTCTCCAGGTCGTTGTGCTTGCCGGATACCCGCATGCACTTCTGGACGGAAGCCGCCCGCTTGTAGGGGCGGGTCTCCAGGCCCAGGAAGACGTTCTTGAACTGGTTCATCCCGGCGTTGGTGAAGAGCAACGTGGGGTCCCCCACCGGCACCAGAGAGGAGCTGGGGACGATGGTGTGGCCCCGGGCCGCGAAAAAGTCCAGGAACGCTTGACGGATCTGCGCTGCGCTCATCCGAACCGTGTTCCGCTTCTCCATAACCCGCTGCTCCTCCGGAGGGATCAAAGGGCGTGTCCCGATTTCGGCGGGCCTGGCCGCCGATTTTGGGACACACCCGGATCACAGATAGCCATCCGATTCGATCCCTGGCTTCGAGCTCCTGCTATGCCGCCGCAGGCAGGAACTCTCGCACGTCGACCATCATCCCTGCCCGCAGGGCATCCTCGGCCTTCGCAAGGAGTTCCTGAGCCACCTCAGGGCTCAAATACGCCTCTCCGCAGCTCTGAGAGATCTCCCCGGCACATTGCGAATCACCAGGGTCGCCCCGGCTCGTTAAAAGACGATCGTTGCGGTGCCCGGCCGGGTCTCTCCGTGTTTGCAGATCACGCATTTGCGCCGCCTCCGGAAATCGCTTTCCCACAAAGTGGGATCAGGCTCATATACTGGGATCACAATCCGGACGTTTCCAACCGGATCATCTGCTACAGCCACGTGAAGCGGGCGACCGCCGACCCAACCTAAGATCAGCCGGCTCGGATAAGGCTCGTCATCCGGATAGGTCGCAATCGTCTCCCCTGTTTTCAGTTCGGATTCAACCTCTCCCATCGATATATGGCGTTCTCACATCCGCTGCAACGCGTGGGCTCGGAAAACGATGTGCTTCGCCGTCATGTTCGGCTACCCGGCGAGAATCAGCCATCAACGGCTGGGCATGCCTTGGGGCCCGCTTCGGTCTTTTTGGCCCCTTTCTCTATATTTATAAGTCTTTCGGAGGAATTTGCCATGTCATTGTGGTCCCTTGTTTACCGGGTCTTGCTGATGGGTCCGGTCGGGGAGCGTCTTTCAGCAGGCTGGGCTTTGCCCGGAGCAGCCGTCCGGCTCCGGCCCGCAAGGATTTCTCATCGTCGTTCATATCCCCGCCCGCTCAGCCGCGGGTCCAGGGCGTCCCGCAGGCCGTCTCCCAGCAGGTTGAAGGCCAGCACGGTGAGCATGATGGCGATGCCGGGGAAGAAGACCAGATGAGGGGCGTTGAAGACGCTGTTGCGCTCCTCCCCCAGCATCAGCCCCCACTCCGGCTTGGGCACTTCCGCCCCCAGCCCGAGGAAGGAGAGGGCGGCCGCGTCCAGGATGGCCGTGGCGATCCCCAGGGTTCCCTGGACGATCAGGGGGGTCAGGGCGTTGGGCAGGATGTGGACGAAGAGGAGCCGCAGGGGCGAGGCGCCCACCGCCCGGGCGGCCATCACGTAATCCAGCTCCTTGACCGCCAGGACGCTGGCCCGGACGATGCGGGCGTAGACCGGGATGGAGACGAAGCCGATGGCCAGCAGGGCGTTGATCAGCCCGGGGCCCAGCACGCTGACGATGGCGATGGCCAGCAACAGGCTGGGGAAGGCCAGGATCACGTCCATCACCCGCATGATGGCGTTGTCCAACCAGCCCCCCGCGTATCCCGCGATGGCTCCCAACAGCCCGCCCACGATGATGGCGAAGGTGATGGTGGAGAAGCCGATCTGCAGCGAGAGCCGCGAGCCGTGAACCACCCGGGAGAACAGGTCCCGGTTGTTCCCGTCGATGCCGAAGAGGTGCTGGGGCCGATCACGGGGGCAGCCGAGCAGATGGATGCAGGGCGGCGAGCGACGCTGCACGTTGGGGAGGGGCTTGATGGGATCGTAGGGGGCGATGGCATCGGCGAAGATCGCCGTGAACACCATCAGGCCCAGCAGGAAGAAGCCCACCTGGGCCGACCGATGGCGGATCAGACGGCGCAGCGCCTCCAGGGTCGGCGAGCGCCGGGGCAGGACCAGTTCCTGAGTCAGGGGTTGGGCGACCGCGCGCATCGTTCAATCCAATCGAATGCGAGGATCCAGATACGCATACGAAAGATCCACGATCAGGTTGATCAGGGCGAACATCACCGCCACCGCCAGGGTGAAGCCCTGGACCACCGGGTAATCCCGGGCGAGGATGGCGGAGACCAGCTGGGTTCCCACGCCGGGGAGGGAGAAGACCGTCTCCGTGAGCACCGCTCCGGAGAGCAGGCTGCCGGTCTGCAGCCCCACCACCGTGACGATGGGGATCATGGCGTTGCGCATGGCGTGGCGGACCAGCACGATGCGTTCCCGCAGGCCCTTCGCCCGCGCCGTCCGAATGTAGTCCTCCCCCAGCACCTCCAGCAGGCTGGACCGGGTCATGCGGGCGATGATGGAAAGCGGGATGGTGCCCACGGCCACCGAGGGGAGGATGAGATGGCGGACCGCATCCCAGAAGGCCGCGAGGTTCCCCGTCACCAGGCTGTTGAAAAGCACCGAGTTCGAGAGGAAGATCAGCGCCACCCGGGGGAAGCCCTCCACATCCTCCAGCCCCCAGACCCGGCTCAAAGGGGGCAGGGAGAGGCCGGGGGAAAGGCGCCCGGAGGGCGGCAGGAAGAGAGGCGTGTCCTTGAAGACCAGCGCGAACACGTAAGCCAGCATCAGGCCCAGCCAGAAAACCGGCATGGAAACCCCGACGTTGGCCAGCACCATGGTGGCGACATCGATCGGAGAGTTCTGATGGATGGCAGAGAGGACCCCCAGGGTGATGCCCACGGTGGTGGCGAACAGGATGGCCCCGATGGTGAGCTCAATGGTCATAGGCAGCCGCTCAGCCAGGATCACCACCACCGGCCGTCCGGTGCTGATGGAGGTCCCCAGATCCCCTTTCAGGATCTGGATCCCATAGCGGGCGAATTGGACGGGGAGGGGATCCTTGAGGCCGAAGCGCTCTTTGAAAGCCTCGCACTGGGCCTTGGTGGCCCGCTCCCCCAGCATGACCAGACAGGGATCCCCCGGGATCAGGCGCACCATCACGAAGACCACCAGGAGGATCCCGAGGAACACCGGGATCAGCGCGGCCGTGCGGCGGATGACGTAACGGGACATCGCCGCCTTCTCCTCCTTCAGGACCTTCGGCTCTCCAGTTTACTCCGGGCATCGGGTGGGACCAAGCGACGCCGGCTTGGGCCTTCCCGACAGGTCCCTCCGGGGGATTTTGGGCCATTTCTGTAAAATAAATAAAATTATCTGCAGAGATCCACACATCGGAGGTCATGCATGACCGCACCTGAACCTCCCATCGAACTTCGTCGTCTGCGCTGGGTGGGGCCGCTGACGATTGGGCTGGCCGTGGGGGCCAACCTTATCGTCCGTGAGCTGTTGATGGCCCTGATCTCCTTGCCCCGCGAGTTCCCGCCCCTCCAGCCGTGGGCGATCGCTCTCTTCACCGCCCTCGGCGTTGCGGGGGCTGTGGGGGTCTTCTGGGTGGTCGCTCGACTCTCCCCTCGGCCTCTCCGCACCTATCGGATAGTAGCCGGGATCGCCTTAGTGCTCTCCGCCGTGCCCAACCTGGCGCTGCTGGGCGCTGATCCCCGCTCGGTTCCGTTCCCCGGACTTGCTCCCCTGCCGGTGCTCATTCTCCTGGTCTTCCATGTTGTGGCAGCAGCGGTCAGCGTGGGCCTTCTGACCACGTTGACGGTGCGACCCTCTGCTCCGGGGGAAAGGTCGGGATCTTCCGGAGACCCTCGCGCAGGAGCAAGGCCAAGCCAACTAAGGTGATGGGCAGCCAGAGGACCAGATGGAGGACCAGAGTGTAAGCGATGGCAGCGGGGCCCGGGATCCCGAAGGCCCTCAGCACCGCCACCCCGGGCGCCTCAAAGGTCCCGATGTAGCCCGGCGCGGAGGGGAGGGCGGTGGCCAGGTTCACCGCCGCGGTCATCGTCAGCAGGGAGAAGAATGAAGTGCGGAACGGGAAGGCCATCAGAACCAGCCCGTAGGTCCCGGCCTCGGCCAGCCAGATCAGGGCGGTCAGCCCGGCCACGGCGAGGGCCCGCGAAGGCGCTCGCAGCACCTGCAGGCCGTCCATAAACCGGGAGAGGAATCCGAACAGCCATTCCCCGGGTCGACCGGGCCACCGCCGGGCTATCCTTTCCAGAACCGTCCGCAGCCTTTCCGCCGCGTGGGCGATCCCCACGAGGAGCGCCAGCGCTCCGCCGAAGAGCAGGCTGCTCCCGATCACCGCGGGGCGCAGGAGGCCCGGCAGGGGGAAAGCAAGCAAGGCGGCCATCCCCAGCAGCAGCATCATCCACCCGTCGAACACCCGCTCGACCACGATGGTCCCCAGGGACGCGCCGATGCGGATGCCGCTCCGGCGCTGCAACACATAAGCCCGCAGCACCTCCCCGGCCCGCGCCGGATACAGGTTGTTCCCCATATAGCCGATGGCCAGGGCGACGAAGCGGTCCCCGAAGCGAGCGGGCGGAAGGCCGTGCAGCAGGATCCCCCAGCGCCACGTGCGCAGGAGGACGGGGATGAAGTAAAACATCGCCCCCGCTCCAAGCCATTCGATCCGCAGGCCCTGCAGGATCCGCGCCATCTCCTCGGGATGCATTCCCCGCAAGGTCCAGGCCAGCAACGCCGCGCTGAGGAGAACGCCGAGCAGCAATCCGATCCGTCGTTTCATCGGCACGCTCCGGTCTTCGGGTGGGCTCAGGAGGCGGGGGCGAAGTCCTCCACGTGGAGGGTCAGGCGGGGCTCTCCGTTCCAGCGCTCCGCTCGCAGCTCGAACACCAGGTCCAGCCGCGTTCCCGGGCGGGCCTCCGCGGCTCGATCCCCCTGCCGGAAGGCGATGGCGTCCCACACCGGTCCGCCCTCGGGCAGGGTGAGCACCATGCGCAGGTGCTGGCCGTCGTTCCCCACCGTCCGCGCCTGGCGGACGATGGCGTTGCGGCACAGGAAGCGGGGAGCCGGGTTGCCGTAACCGTAGGGTTCCAGGCTGGCGATCCATTCATACAGCTGCCAGTTTACCTCCTGGAGGGAAAGCACCGCTTCAACGGTGAGGGCGGGCTGCAGCTCGCGGGCGCTGAGAGCCTGCGCCGCCAGCTCCATCAGGCGATCCCGGAGACGTTCCAGGTTCTCCCGTCGCACCACGAACCCCGCGGCCGCCGCATGGCCCCCGTGCCGGATTAAGAGATCCGCGCAGGCGTCCAGAGCCTGGGTGATGTGGAACTCCGGGATGCTGCGGGCGGAGCCGCGGCCCTCCTCCCCCATCAGGCTGACGATGACCGCCGGGCGGTAGAAAGCCTCCGCCAGCCGGCCGGCGGCCAGCCCCACCACCCCCGGCCGGAAGGCCTCGGAGGCGGCGAACAGCAGCCAGGGCACCGTCTCCCCCGGGATCGCTAAGGCCCGCGCGGCCTCCTCGGTCGCCTGGGTCAGGGCCTGACGCTCCCGGTTCTGGCGGTCCAGCTCCTCGGCGATGGCCCGGGCCTCCGCCGGGTCCGATGTGGTCAGAAGCCGGTAGGCGGCCTGAGCGTGCTCCAGCCGCCCCGCGGCGTTCAGGCGGGGGGCCAGGATGAAGGAGATCGCCCAGGGATCCACCCGGGAGGGCTCCAGACCTGCCACCTCGCAGAGGGCCCGCAAGCCCGGGCGTGCCGGATCCCGCAGCCGCTCCAGTCCTTCGGCGACCAGACCCCGGTTCTCCCCCAGCAACGGGACCATATCGGCGACCGTTCCCAGGGCCACCAGATCCAGGAAATCCTCCGGCGAGAAGGGCGCGCGCGGATGTTGCGCCTTCAACGCCTGCACCAGCCGGAAGGCCACGCCCACCCCGGCCAGATCCTTGAAGGGGTAGGGGCATTCCGGTTGCCGCGGGTTGATCAGGAGGGCCGGGGGGAGGACCGGGCCGGGCAGGTGGTGGTCGGTGAGGATGAGCTCCAACCCCAGTTCACGGGCCAAGCCGGCCTCCGCCACCGCCCGGGCCCCACAGTCCACGCTGATGACCACCCGCACCCCCGCCGCGGCCAATCCTCTGAGGGCCTCCCCGTTCAGGCCGTAGCCTTCCGTCTCCCGGTGCGGGATATACGGGCGCACCCGCGCGCCCAGGGCCTGTAGCGCCTGGACCAGCATGGCGGTGGCCGTGACGCCATCCACGTCGTAGTCCCCGTAAACGGCAATGGGCTCTTCCTGACGGATGGCCCGCTCCAGGCGGTCGAGGGCCTCGATCATCCCCTTCATCCGGAAGGGATCGCCGGCCGTCCCGGCACGACGCTGGAACGCCGCGGCCTCGGCTGCGGAGGTGATCCCCCGATGATAGAGGAGATCCTGGAGCAGCGGAGGCCATCCGGCCAGCGCCGCCCGAACCGCCTCCGGGGCCGGCGGGGCCAGCCGCCAGACCCGACGTCCTCGCCCGACGATGGGAGCCTCCGGTTGGCGCATCCTTCCGCATCCTGAGGGCAGGATCATCGGTCCTGATTGTAGAAGCGCGCGCGGCCACGCGCCAACGGGCGGCGAGATCCCGCTGCTGGACATCCGGCGCTTTCCCGCTCTCACAGATCAGCGGTGAGGGACTTGTCAAAGCCTTCGGCGCATGGGAAGATGAGGCCATCCTGGAGCGGGAGGAATTCCCATGGGCGAAGCGATGCCCCTTGCAGGCCCGGAAGCAGGGCCCTCCGCCGAGGAACGGCAGTGGGCGATGCTGGCCCACCTGAGCGTTCTGCTGAACCTGGTCACTGCCCTGGGCGGCCCCATCGCGGCCTTCCTGATCTACCTGTTTTATCGGGAGCGATCCCGCTACGTGGCCTCCCAGGCGCTGCAGGCGCTGATCTTTCAGCTGTTCGCCTGGGTGGTCGCTGGGGTGATCGCAGTGGCGCTGTGGGCGGTTTCTCTGCCGCTGACCGCCGTGATCATCGGGTTCTGCCTCATGCCGGTCGCATGCGTGGCGTCTCTGATCCCCCTGGGGGCGCTGGCGTATGGGGTGGTGGGGGGAGTCGCGTGCAGCCGGGGGGAGGACTTCCGCTACTGGCTGATCGGCGACTGGGTGGCCCGCACCTTTGCATAAGTTTGCATAAGTGGGGAAGGGCTCGGGGCCTCCCGACGGGGATGACCCATCCGGCTGTCGCCTCCGTATGCATACCCGTTTGTAGGACAACTGCGAGCAGTTGTCCTACGATTTTGGGACGCACCCAGGGAGGCCGGGGGGATTGCGCGGCTTCGGGGGGATCGATAAAATAAGGGCTAAGATCCCCACTGCGGGAGGAGAAGATGGTTCCTCATCGGCGACGCTGGATCGCGTTCAGCCTGTTCCTCGGCGTGTCCCTGATCCTCGCGGCGTGTGCTCAGACGCCCACGCCTGCCCCGGCAACCGCCACCGCTCCGGCCGCGCCTCAGCCGACCCCCACGCCCGCCCCTGCCCAGCCCACCGCCACCCCCACCGCCGCGCCGAAGGAGATCATCTTCGGGATGTTGCTGGTGGGGCCTTACAACGACCGGGGCTGGAGCCAGGCCCACTATGAGGCCGGCAAATACGTGGAGCAGAAGCTCCCCGGGGCGAAGATGCTTTACATCGACAAAGTCAACCCCGCCGATCGCCCCGGGACCACCGCCTCCCAGCTGGCCGAAGAGCTGGTGGCCAAAGGCGCGAAGGTGATCATCTTCAACTCCGATGACCACAAGGACGAGGCCATCAAGTTCGCCAAGGCCCATCCGGACATCGTGGTCATCCACGCCTCCGGGGATGACGCCTGGAAGGAGGGGAAGAACTACAAGGGCATCCCCAACCTGGCCAACGTGATGGGCCAGATGGAATACGGCAAGATGATCGCCGGGTGCGCGGCGGCCCTGACCACCCAGACCGGCAAGATTGGGTATCTGGGGCCGCTGATCAACGATGAAACCCGCCGTCTGGCCGCTTCTGCCTATCTGGGGGCGAAGTATTGCTGGGAGAAGTATCTCGGCAAGCCGGCCAAGGATCTCAAGTTCAAGGTGACCTGGATCGGCTTCTGGTTCCACATCCCGGGCGTGACGGCCGATCCCACTCAGGTGGCCCAGGACTTCATCAACTCCGGCTACGATGTGATCATCTCCGGCATCGACACCACCGAGGCCCTCCGGGAGGCGGCCAAGGCGACCCAGGCCGGGAAGAAGGTGTGGGCCATCCCTTATGATTACATCGGCGCCTGCGAGGAGGCCCCCGACGTCTGCCTGGGCGTCCCGTATTTCAACTGGGGTCCTTCCTACCTGGCCCATATCCAGGCCGTCCTGGAGGGCACCTGGAAGCCGTCCTGGGACTGGGTGGGGCCGGACTGGAAGGACATCAACAACCCGGACACCAGCCACGTGGGGTTCCTGAAGGGCAAGGCCCTGAGCCCGGAGGCCTCGGCGAAGCTGGATGAGTTCATCAAGGGCCTGGGCGATGGGTCCATCCAGCTGTGGAAGGGGCCGATCCGCCTGCAGGATGGGACGCTCTACGTGGAGGAGGGGAAGGTGGCCACCCCGCAGCAGATCTGGTATCTGCCGCAGCTGCTGGAGGGGATGGAAGGCCAGAGCGTCCCGACGAAGTAGCCACCGCCAGGCTCAGAGGATTGGGTCCAAGGAGCAGGAGGGGCGGTCTGGAACCGCCCCTCCTGTGTAACAGGCGTAAAATAGAACGCGAAGGTCTCTTGCCCGGTCCTTGGGGTCGAAGTCGCAGGAGGGCGCGGGCTCCAGGGAGGGGCTTTGGCAGCAGACGGAGGCTTGATCCGGAGGCGCCTCCTCATATGAAAGTCGAAATGCGCCACATCTATAAGTCCTTCGGGCCGGTTCGGGCTCTCCAGGACGTCAGCCTCACCGTCCAGGCGGGCACGATCCATGGCCTGCTGGGGGAGAACGGGGCCGGCAAGACCACCTTGATGAAGATCCTCTCCGGGTATCTGCGGCCGGATCGGGGGGAGATCCTGCTGGATGGCCAGGCGGTTCGCTTTCGATCCCCCGCGGAAGGCCTCCGGCATGGGATCGGGATGCTCCACCAGGACCCCATGGATTTCCCCGCCCTCTCCGTCCTGGACAACTTCATGATGGGCCATGAGGGCGGGTTGTGGCTGGACCGGCGGGGAGCGCGGCGCGCCCTGAAGGAGCTGGCCGATGCCTTCGGGTTCGACCTGGATCCGGATGCCCGGGTGGACAGCCTGACGGTGGGCGAGCGTCAGCAGCTGGAGCTGCTCCGTCTGCTCTGGCGTGGGGTGCGGGTGCTCATCCTGGACGAGCCGACCACGGGGATCAGCGCGCCTCAGAAGGCTCGTCTCTTCGCCACGCTGCGCCGCCTCGCCGAGGAGGGGAAGGCGGTGATCTTCGTCACCCACAAGCTGGAGGAAGCGGAAGAGCTCTGCCATCGGGTCACCGTGCTGCGCCAGGGCCGCCTGGCGGGGGAAGTTACCCCTCCCTATTCGCCCGCCCGCCTGATCGAGCTGATGTTCGGTCGGCCGGTGCCCATGCCGGAGCGGGAGCGGATCCCCCTTGGGGAGCCGGTCCTTGAGGTGCAGGACCTGGTGGTCGGGGATCACCGGCTCCGGCTCAGCCAGGTTCGGCTTACTGTGCGGGCCGGCGAGATCATCGGGCTGGCCGGGATGGAAGGCAGCGGCCAGCAGCTGCTGATGCGCGCCTGCGCCGGCCTCATCCGCCCCTGGGAGGGCACCATCCGGGTGTCCGGCCGGGATCTCACCGGGAAGCCCTACTCGGCCTTCCTGGAGGCAGGGGTGCTCTATGTTCCGGCCAACCGCCTGGAGGAGGGGCTGATCCCCGGGCTGACGCTGACGGAGCACTTCCAGCTGGTGTATCCCAACGGGCGCCATTTGATCGATTGGGAGCAGGCCCGGGCGGAAGCCCAGCGCCGCATCCGGGAGTTCCACATCCGGGGGAGGCCGGAGACGCCCGTGGAAGCCCTCTCCGGCGGGAACCAGCAGCGCACGCTCCTGGCCCTGATCCGGACGCCCGCCCGGTTGCTGCTCCTGGAGCATCCCACCCGGGGGCTGGATGTGGAGTCCAGCCTGTGGGTCTGGGAGCGGCTGAAGGAGCGAGCCCGCCAGGGCACCGCGCTGATGGTCGTCTCTTCAGACCTTCAGGAGCTCATGCAGTATTGCCATCGCATCGTGGTGTTCTTCAGCGGCCGGGTTTCCGAGCCCATTGACGCCGAGCAGCTCACCCTCGACCGGCTCGGCCACATGATCGCCGGGCGAGGGTGGTGAGAGATCATCGTCGGATGCGGAGCGCATTGATCCGATGAAAGAGATCCTTCTGCCTCGCGTGCGGACCTCGCGCTGGCTGGCGGTCGGATGGCAGGGCCTTTCGATTCTGATGGCCCTGCTGTTCACCACGCTGGTCCTGCTGCTAACAGGGGCTCCTCCCCTGGAGGCCTATCGCCAGGTTGTGGAGGGGGCCTTTGGCTCCCTCAAGCGGGCCACCGACATCCTGGTGGCCTGGGTGCCGCTGATGCTGGTGACCTCCGGCCTGCTGCTCACCTTCACCGCCGGGCTCTGGAACATCGGCGTGGAGGGGCAGATTGTGCTGGGGGCCATCGCCACCACAGGGGTGGTCCGCGCGCTGCAGCATACGGACCTGCCTCCTCCGATCATCCTGGTCCTGGCGCTCCTGGCCGGGATGGCGGGGGGGGCGGCCTGGGCCGGCCTGGTGGGCCTGCTGAAGGTCTACGGCGGCGTCCACGAGATCTTCGGGGGGCTCGGGCTGAACTTCGTGGCCACCACGCTCATCCTCTGGCTGATCTTCGGGCCCTGGAAGCGGCCGGGGATCGGCTCGATGAGCGGCACCGAGCCCTTCCCGGAGCGGCTGATGTTGCCCACGCTGCCCGGCCTGCGTTTGAGCCCGTGGGCCCTCGGGATGGCCCTCCTGAGCGTGGCGCTGGTTTATGTGCTTCTCCGCAACACCTATTTCGGCCTCCGGTTGAAGGCCATCGGGAAGAACCTGCGGGCGGCCCACCTGCTGGGGGTGCCCACCACCCGTTATCTCTTCCTTGCGCTGCTGGGTTGCGGCGCGATGGCCGGGCTGGCCGGATCCATCCAGGTGACGGCGGTGTATCACCGTCTGATCCCACCCATCTCCAGCGGCTATGGATACCTGGGCCTGCTGGTGGCCATGCTCGCTAACTACCGCGTAACCTGGTCGGTCCCCGTTGCTTTCTTCTTCGCCGCCCTCAACATCGGAAGCATCCAGCTGCCGATCACGCTGAAGCTGGACTCCACCCTCTCCGGGGTGATGCAGGGAGCGCTGGTCCTCTTCGTCCTCCTGATGCAGGGTGTGCGCGCCCGCTGGCAAGCGAAAACGACCGTGGAGTCCGAGGATGGCGCCTGAGTGGATCATGGGTCTGGCAGGGGTGCTGGCCGCAGCGGCCCCGCTTCTTATCGCGGTGATCGGGGAGACGTTCTCCGAGCGGGCCGGTGTGGTCAACCTTTCGGTGAACGGGGCGATGCTGCTGGCGGCGATGGCCGGCTTCGCCGTCGCCGTGCGCACGGGCAGCCTGGAGCTGGGCTTCCTGACAGGCATCCTGGTCGGGGCAGGGATGGCGCTCGTGGTGGCCTTCGCCAGCCTGACCTTGCGCCAATCCCAGGTGGCCGTGGGGCTGGTGCTGGCCCTCCTCGGGCGGGATCTGGCGTATTTCCTGGGCAACCCGTTTATGGGCGTGCCCGGGCCGCGGGTGGGGGCGCTCCCGGTGCCGGTGCTGCAGGATCTCCCACTCCTCGGCCCGTTGCTTTTCCGCCAGAGCCCGCTTGTTTACATCGCCGGGCTGAGCGTGATCCTGGCCTGGATCTGGATCTTCCGCACCCGGCCTGGACTGGTGCTCCGATGCGTTGGGGAGCGCCCGCCGGCCGCTTTCGTCCGAGGCGTCCCGGTGACCCGGGTGCGTTATGCCTACGCGGTCCTGGGAGGGGCCATGGTCGGCTTCGCCGGAGCCGCCTACACCCTGGACCTCAAGGGCGGCTGGCAGGGCCCGATCTCCGGGATCGATGGGGTGGGCTGGATCGTGTTGGCCATCACCATCTTCGGAGGCTGGCATCCCGTGCGCGGAGCCTTCGGCGCCCTGCTCTTCGCCCTCCTCCAGTGGCTCAGCCTGGTCCTCCAGCCGCAGCTCCCTGGCGTTCCTTCTCAGGTCCTGAACGTCGCGCCGTTCCCCCTGATGATCTTCGCGTTGTTGCTGACCAACCTGGGCAGCACGGAGTGGGTCCAGACGTTGCTGGCTCGCCTGCCGGAATCCGGTCGCCGCCTGGCCATGCGGATCCTGCGCAGCCTCCAGGTCTCTCCACCCGCTGCCCTGGGCATGGCCTTCGAGGAAGAGTAAGCCCGGACGGGCGAAGCCCTGGCGATGGGCAAGGGGGGCCTCGCTCCGTGGGCGGGGAAGGGATGGGGGCCGCCCACGAACCGGGGCGCCCGGCTTTCGGAGCCCCGCCCATGCGCTCATTCGCGCCTCCACACGTGGATGGCCCGCTGCTCCGGGGCGGAGGGAAGGGAAGCGATCCGCGAAGTGGCTATCATCATGATAGAGCGCGACGGTGAGGCGTCCCCGGAGCCCTCGGGATGGAGCTCTTCCCGGAAGCGATGGTGTTGGTGGTTGTAGTCCGCAGCCCGCGGGACTGGCGCTGGATCCAGACGCATCACGCATACCGGATCCCCGTTCGCTATGCGCCGCCGCTGACCCCTATGGTGGATTTCCTGGCCTTCTACCACACCGCCGCCTTCGAAGCGGAGCGCTGGTCCGTGCGGCACTACGCCCCGGTCCGGGGCCACGAGCTGGTCCGACGACGGGATGTGCTCCCGGAGGAGCCTGACCATCCGCGGGCGGAGGAGCTCTATTATCTCTTGCAGCTGGGCCCGTTGCGATCCCTGCCGCATCCCCTGTTCAGCCGGCGCTGGCGGCGGTTCACCTTCCTGCTGACCACGGGGGAACGCCTGCTCAGGGCCCAGGACCTGTCGGAGCTTCCTCTTGAGGGGGCGGAGCGTCAGCTGCTCCTGCGTCCCTTGCGCGAAACCCGCTCATGGCTTCTTGACATCGGGGCGATGAGCGGGTCCTCCCATCGGCTCATCCGCTGGGATCCCGGGTGAGGATGCGGCGCCCTTCAGGGTCGGAGGCACGGGGGGACGGACGCCGAAGGCGTCCGTCCCCCTTCCTGCGTGGGCCTGTCGCCCATCCTCTGCTTACACCTTCAGCTGGTAGACTCCGCGCCGAACCCGCTGGAACAGATCCTGGTTCTTGCGGAAGATCAGGGTCAGCCGGGCGCGCTGCATCTGCTCGTTCTTCCCGGGGACCTGGATCCCGCGCTCCAGCAATGCCTTGCGGATGGCCTCGAGCTCCATCCCCTGAGGGCTGGTCTTCAACACATCCATCAGCGCGTTCACCAGCTCCCGGGTGCGCCGGCGGCGCGGCATCGTGGTCTGCCGGAACAGACCGACCAGCCCCTCCCCCAGCGTGGGGTATTTCTCGAGCAGCTGGGCGATATCCTCCAGCAACCGCAACTGCGCCTGCACGTAATCCCGACGCTGCTCGATGTCAGCCAGTTGCGATCGCAGCAGATTGATGCGGCTTTCCAGGATCTCCTTCATGGCAGAAACCTCCGGTTTGATAGGATGGGATCAAGAGTTTGGTAACGGACCACCGTCCGCCCTCGCTTCACCTCGGGAGGCGTCCTCGCCCTCCCGCAGGCGCTCTTCATGATGAACACTCCGGAACCCTTCCCTTCTCGACCTTCGAAACGATGAAAATCCTTCCCGATGCGACCGGATGATATCGGCCCTCCTGTCCGCCCAAATCCAGCCTATTTAAACCTATCACAGGATCCGGAAGACGTCAAGAGGGAACGTAGATCGATCCGCCTCTCCCTTTTCCCCGGATTTGAGGGCGTTTTCAGGGCAGGTTTCAAAGGGCCCCTGAGAAAGGGCATAACTCTTATTCCATGGACGAATTTCAGGATGGGAGGAAATGATCCGGTGGTCGGAGGCCAAAGGGTCCATGGGCATGGGGATGGGGAGAGAGCGAAGCGTTCTTCAGACGGATAGGGATCGCGCGTTCTGAGAGAATAGCGGAATAAAAAGCGGGCTCCGGAGGCTGGAAGCGGCGAACTCCGGAGCCCGAAGGTTCAGCGGAGGGGGTGGGATTCGAACCCACGAGGGGCGAGAACACCCCTACGCGCTCTCCAGGCGCGCGCCTTCGTCCACTCGGCCACCCCTCCCGGCGTTTTTAATTATACCATATTGCGCTGCTCGCGCTGTAACGGGGTTTCTCCTTCATCCGGGAGATCGGGCGTGTTCGGCGTCCCTCGGCCAGATCCGCACGGCATCCGCCGGGATGTGGATCCGGATGGGCTGTCCCGGATGGATTCGGAGGCTCCCTGCGGGGAGGAGCTGGCGCAGCATCCCTCCGGCCACCTGCACCTGAAGCTCCGCATAGAGCCCTCGAAAGCGGCGCTCGAGGACCTGCCCGTCCAGGACGTTTACGGGGCCGCCGGGTTTTTCGCTGTCATCGTAAGGGGCTCCCTGAAGGATTCGCGTTGTGCCTTCGTAATGCGGGAGGAGCACCCAGGCCCGCATCCCCGCATGGAGGGTCCCGCGGGGGCGTCCCCACAGCTTCCCCACCGGAGTTTCGACCTCCGTGGGATCTCCCCCGCTGAGGATGCGACCCTCCAGAAGGGTCCCCACATCCAGGAAGCGGGCCACGAAGGGTGTGGCCGGATCCCGGTAGAGCTCCTCCGGGGCGGCGATTTGCTCGATGCGCCCCTGGTGCAGGATCAGCACGCGATCGGCGATGGCCATGGCCTCCGCCTGATCATGGGTCACATAGAGGGCGGTCATCCGTTCCGCTTTGAGGAGCGATCGGATCTCTCCCATCAGCTGCTCCCGCAGGGCTCGATCCAGAGATCCCAGGGGCTCGTCGAGCAGCAACACCGCCGGGCGCGGGGCCAGGCTGCGGGCGAGGGCCACCCGCTGTTTCTCCCCTCCCGAGAGGGTATGGACATCCCGGCGTTCATAGCCGGGCAACCCAACCTGCTCCAGCAGGGCGCGAACCCGCGCCCGGATCTCCGGCTCCGGGAGCTGTTGCATGCGCAGGCCGAAGGCCACGTTCTCGAAAACGTTGAGATGGGGGAAGAGCGCGTATTCCTGGAACATCATCCCGATGCGGCGGCGGTGCGGGGGGACCGCTGTGACGTCCTGGCCGTCGAGGAGAACCCGTCCCTCATCCGGAGGCTCCAGGCCGGCGATCAGGCGCAGAAGGGTGGTCTTGCCGCTCCCGCTTGGCCCCAGGATGACCAGGATCTCCTCATCTGCCACCTCGAAAGAGACATGGTCCAGGACCGTTCGGCCTTCATATCGTCGGGTGAGGGCAAGAACCTGCAGGCGCGCCATGCGGGTTCCCCGATGCAAAGGTCAGTGGCGAGGGATCGGCGCCAGGCCGGCGCGTTCCAGCAGGGCGGCGGGGTTCCCACGCCATGTCTCCGGGCGTTCCCGGCCGTCGGCCAGCCCGGTCAGGATCTCCGTGAGGGCCTGATGGACCGGCGTGGGCACCCCGAGGCGGGCCCCGTGACGGACCACGGCCCCGGTGTAAGCCTCTACTTCCAGGCGGGTTCCCCGACGCAGGTCCATGTGAAGGGAAGGCAGCTTCCCCCCGCGCCCCCGTGCGCCCATCGCGCTCAGGATCCGACGGAGCAGGGCGTCAGGCCCGTGCGACATGGCCCAGGCCAGGAGGGGAACCGGATAGCCGGGCAAGGAGACCGGCCGCAGGCCGAGCGCCCGCATGACGGCCAGGGCTTCCCGGAAGGCCGCCCGTTCGATGACGAAGGCCTGGGGATCCCGCAACACCTGCTCCGTGCTCCAGTCCAGGATGGCGCACGTGGCGTTGGCGATCAGGTTGAGCAGGAGCTTTGACCACTTCATGGCCATCGGGTCCGCATAGAGGCGGGTGGGGAAGCCGGCCAGACGCAGGGCCGCGGCCCACTGCCGGAGATTGAGATGCCGGTCCATGGGGGCCAGCCCGACGCCTCCCCGGAGCCGTTCCAGGCGGACAATCCCCGGGGCCACGACCGAGACGGGTTGGGTCAGCGTGCCGGCCACCACCCGCTCGGCCCCGAAGGCCTCGGCCAGCCGGGTCTCTCCATCCACGCCGTTCTGCCAGCAAAACAGCAGGGCCCGGCCCCAGCCTTTCCGCCGGAGCGCGGCGATCGCCGCCTCCATGTCATAGGCTTTCACGGTGAGGAAGAGGGCGTCCACCTCCCCATCTATCGCTTCCGGCTCCGAGACCGCATGGGGTCGAACGGTGAGGGTCAGGCCGTCGGGGCGCTGCAGGGTGAGTCCGCGTCGCCGGATCGCCTCCACAACCGGTGGGCGGCCCAGGAGGATCACTTCGTGCCCGAAAGCCTGGAGCATCGCCCCCAGGTAACCGCCCACCGCTCCCGCGCCGAAGATCAAGATCCGTTGAAGGGAGATGCCCTCCGGAGGCATCGGATCCTCTCACGCCTTCGCCCGCGCGGTCTCATGGATGATCCCCAGGAAGCTCTCCGCCCGGAGGCTGGCTCCCCCGACCAGGGCGCCGTCGATGGAGGGACGGCACACGAACTCCGCGATGTTCTCCGGGGTGACGCTGCCTCCGTAAAGCACGCGCACCCGCTGGGCCACCTCCGCACCGAACTGCTCCGCAAGGGTCCCCCGGATCCAGCGCCGGATCACCTCCTCCGCGTCGGCTCCGGTGGCCGCCCGTCCGGTCCCGATGGCCCAGACCGGCTCATAGGCGATGACGATTCCTATGGCCTGTTCCGGGGTGAGCCCCTCCAGGGCGCGGCGGGTCTGGGCGGCGACCACCGCACCGGTCTCCCCGGCTTCCCGCTGGGCCAGCGTCTCCCCCACGCAGAGGATGGGTGTCAAGCCGTGGCGCAGGGCGGCGGCCACCTTGCGGCGGATCATCTCATCGTCTTCGTGGAAGTGCTGCCGCCGTTCCGAATGGCCGAGGATGACATACCGGCACCATTCCTTCAACATCACCGGGGAGATCTCCCCGGTGAACGCCCCCGCGTCCTCCCAGTGCATGTTCTGAGCTCCGAGCCGGATGGAGGAGCCCTGGAGGACCGCATGGACAGCGGACAAGGCGGTGAAAGGTGGGCAGAGCACCACCTCCACATGATCGGTTTGAAGGCCCTGGCGGATCGCTTGAGCGAGGGCCTGCCCCTCCGCGGCCGTCTTATGCATTTTCCAGTTCCCGGCGATGAGCGGTTGCCGCATCGTTCACCTCGCTTCGGGAGGATGAGCCTTCATCCTAATCTTAACCCAGGTCGGCCCATGCTCCTCCTCCCAAACCGGTCCTGCAGGGATCGTTTTTTCGGTAGGAGGGGCTTCAGCCCCGAACCGCTGTCCCCACGGCGACGGCGATCGTTTCCGAAGGGAGAGCTTTCAATCCCAACCTCCCTTTCCTCCATCCTGGAATATTCGCGGCGAAAGCCGCCCCTGCGAAAATCGGTTGGCTCATGTCTCCGAATGATCGGAGAGGGGCGGAGGCTACCTCCTTTCTCTCATCGCACGATCGGTTCAAGTAAGACTTCAGTCCCAAACCTCCATCCTCGATGACGCAATGGTCGCGGCGAAAGCCGCTCCTACAAAAAGATGGTTTCTGTAGGAGGGGCTTTCGCCCCGAACCCCGTCTTCGATGAGGCAAGGATCGCGACGAAAGACGCTCCCATACCACCATGCCCCCTGCATCGATCTTGCTCTGCCCTCGTTGGGCCATCGGTTCACGCAGAGCCACGGTAGGCTGCCGACCGGTATCCCAGTCTCCGATCATTGGAAGGGAAGAGCCAAGATGGTTTCTGTAGGAGGGGCTTTTCGCCCCGAACCTCCGCCTTCGATTCCACTTGGAGTCGCGGCGAAAGATGCTCGGACTGTTCCGGGTGGGATGGGAGGGGAGGGGTCCGGCCAGGCGATTCGGAAAAGGGTTGCGGGGGCTCCCCCTTCGGTTCCCCGCAAGGGGTCGGGTTTGACGGCAGGGCTTTCCAGTTTTTCCGCATGTAGGGCAACTGCTCGCAGTTGCCCTACATGTCCTGTGGCCGAAAGCGATCACCTGCCCGGAAAACCTGGAAGGCCCCGGTTTGACGGCCCCCTTTCCCGATGCTAATTTACGAAAGCAGGGATCGCTCTTCCTCCCCGCCGCGCGGATCCGGGATTTCAAAAGGCCGAGGGAGGCCAGGCATGGAATTGACCGAAATGAAATGTGTGCCGTGCCGGGGCGGGGAGCCTCCGTTGACGGAGGAGGAGATCGCCGCCTGGCTTCCTCATGTCCCGGGATGGCAGATCGTGGTGCGCGAGGGGATCCCGCAGCTGGAGCGGACCTTCCGCTTCCCCAACTTCCGGGAGGCCCTAACGTTCACCCTTCAGGTGGGCGAGCTGGCGGAGGCCGAGGGCCATCACCCCGTCCTGGTCACCCGTTGGGGGTCCGTCACCGTGATCTGGTGGACCCATAAGATCCGTGGGTTGCATCGGAACGACTTCATCATGGCCGCGAAGACCGACGCCCTCTTCGCCCGGCGGTCCGGAGGATCGTGAAGGATTCAGCTTCGGAGCATCCCGGCATGGCCGAGACGATCCTGGTGGTGGATGATGATCTGCAGACGGTGAAGCTGATCAGCCTTCTGTTGCAACGCAAAGGCTATCGGATCCTCCCGGCGACCAGCGGCGCCCAGGCCCTGGCCAAAGCGGAGACCGAGCAGCCGGACCTGATCATCCTGGACGTGATGATGCCGGATATGGATGGTCTGGAGGTCTGCCGGCGCCTGCGGGCCAACCCGCGCACCTCCGCCATCCCCATCCTGATGTTCACGGCGAAGACGGCGGTAGGGGATAAGATCGCCGGCTTTCAGGCCGGCGCGGATGATTACCTGACCAAGCCGGTGCATCCGGCGGAGTTGATCTCCCGCGTTGAGGCCCTGCTCCAGCGGGCCGCCCGCCTGAAGGCGGAGGCCACGGCGCGGGTGCATGCCGCCACCATCGGCTTCCTGGGCGTGAAAGGAGGGGTGGGGACCTCCACGGTCGCCTTGAACACGGCGGTGACCCTGGCACTGGGGGGCGGCCATCTGCCGCCCACGGTGCGCACGCCGCCCCCGGATTTCCGATCCCCCCAGGTGCTTCTCGCCGACCTGGCTCCCCATGGCGGCCTGGCGCATTTGCTCCGCCTCTCTCAGGCCCTGGGGCTGCCCAGTGTCCTGGCGTATCCCCCCCAGGAGCTGGACCCTCCGACGATCGGGAAGCACCTGACCCCTCACGTCAGCGGGCTGCGCATGCTGCTGACCCCTTACACGCCCCGGCCGGTCATGCTCTCCGCCGCCCACATCCGGGTCATCGCCCGCCACCTGGCCGCCCTCGGCGATTACGTGATCTTCGAGATGGGACATACCCTGGATGATGGGGCGCGGGCCCTGCTGGGGGAGCTGCGGTATCTGGTCCTGGTCATGGAGCCGACCTCCCTGTGTCTCCTCCACGCTCGGGAATTGATCCAGGTCCTGCTCCAGGTCGGCTGGGTCCCGCAACAGCTCGGTCTGGTGGTGGTCAACCGGGCCGCCTCGGGGATCGCCCTGACCCGGCGCCAGATCGAGGAGGCCCTCTCCCTGGAGCCCATCGGCTTCATCTCCCCGGCTCCCGAGCTGGCCCATCAGGCGGTCGATCAAGGGGTGCCGATGGTGATGATGCAGCCGGAGGGTCTGGTGGCGGAGCAGTTCCGGGAGCTCGCCCGACGTCTGGTCGCGCTGACGAGGTGAGCGATGCCCCTGCCGGTTCGTCATCCCCATCCATGGAACGTCTCCCCTGAGGAGGCCGTGGCGATCCAGCAACGGCTGCGCGAACAGGTGATCCGTGAGGGGCCCATGCCGGGGCCGGGGACGGTCATCGTAGGGGTCGACGTGGGCTTCCGCGGGGAGCTCGCCCGCGCCGCCGCCGTTGCGGTCCGCTTTCCGGATCTCACTCCGCTGGCCCAGGCGGTGGCGGAGGTCCCGGTGACCTTTCCCTACATCCCGGGCCTGCTGGCCTTCCGGGAGGCCCCCGCCATCCTCGCCGCTCTGGAGCGCCTGCCGCTCTCCCCGCAGGTGCTGATGGTGGATGGCCATGGGATCTCCCATCCCCGGCGGATGGGGATCGCCACCCATCTGGGGGTCTATCTGGATCTTCCCTCCATCGGGTGTGCGAAGTCGAAACTGTGGGGGCGCTATGAGATGCCGCCGGATGAGCCTGGCGCATGGTCACCGCTTTGGGATGGAGAGGAGATGATCGGGGCGGTCCTGCGCACCCAGGCCGGAGCCTCCCCGGTGTTCGTCTCCATCGGCCACCGGATCTCGCTGGAGAACGCCATCGCCACGGTGATGGCCTGTGTGCGGGGCCACCGGCTGCCGGAGCCCACCCGACTGGCTCACCTGGCCGCTGGCGGAGCCGACGTCCTCGCCGCCGGCCGTCAGCCTCGTCTGTTGTAATTCGAATCCACCGCGGGGGAAGGCCATGGCTCGCCTGCTCATCGTGGACGATGATCCGGATGCCCGCCGGCTGATCGGCCTTGTGCTCCGGCGCGCCGGTCACGAGCCCCTCTATGCCGAGGATGGGTTCCGGGCGCTGGAGCTGATGGAGCGGGAGCAGCCCGACCTGGTGATCCTCGACCTGATGCTGCCCGGGATGGACGGCTTCGAGGTTCTGGAGGCCATGCGGCAGCGGCCGAACCTGGCGACGATGCCGGTGGTGGTTCTGACCGCCAAGGCCCAGCTGGGACCCGCTGTGGGATCGAAGCTGATGAACGTCCACGCCTATCTCACCAAACCTGTCTCTGCGGAGACCCTGGTCCACACGGTGCAGGAGGTGCTGACGGAGATCCAGATCCCGGCATCGAGGGAGCGCCGGGCGCTGGAGATCGCCTGCGTGGAGAGCTGGCCGGGGTGCGCGGGAGAGCTCCTGGCCGCCGCCCTGGCGGCGGCGCTGGCCGAACATGCCCCCACGTTGCTGATCGATGTGGAGGGGAACGGACGGGGTGCCTTCGTGTTTGATCTCGAGCCCCGGATGAGCCTGGAGGAGCTGGAGGCGGGCGCGGATCCCACGCGGGGCCTGGGCGCTCCACGGGATGGGCTTCAGGTGTGGTCCATCGATCGCCCACTGGGTCCGGCGCTGGTGGACCGGGTGGCGGAGCGGCTGACCTCCCAGGCCCGGTTTGTGGTCTGGATGCCGGGGGATCCTTTGGGACCGGTGGCTGCGCGGGTGCTCCCCCGATGCCAGCGGGTTCTCCTCACCTTTGAGAGCCATGGGCCGGGGTTGCGGCGGGCCCGGGCGGTGCTCCGCGGGCTGGAGGGGATCGGCATCGGTCTGCCTGCGGTCGAGCCTGTCTGGGTGCGCCGCTGGGCGGTCCCGGAGCCGTGGACCGAGGCGCAGATCCGCCATCGCCTGAACGATGTCCCGATCCGGACGTGGCCGGTGGACCCGGTGACCGCCTACCGGGCGCTCCAGGAAGGCCGGCCGATCCATGAGATCGAGCCTGAAAGCCCCACCGCGCGACGGATCCGGGAATGGGTGGAGGAGCTGGTTCCGTTGATTTGAGTTGTTCCCCTCCTGTTTTCATATTGGCTCAAGGGGTGCATCCCTGCGGTCAGAAGGAGAGAGGCCATGAGGAGCGTGGCGGTCACTCGTGAGACCATCCTGCAGGAGCTGGAGGGACTGCCTGAGGACCAGCTCCGGGAGGTGCTGGAGTTCATTTTTTAAGTTCCGCCGGGAGATGGAAAGGGCCAGGCAGCGCTTTGCCGTCGCTGTGAAAGAGGCCCGGGCGATCGCCCAAGAACGCGGCATCACCGATGAGGAGGTCCTGGCGGAAATCCGAGCGGTAAGGGCCAAGCAATGAGAAGGGCATTGCGAGTCGTCCTGGATACCAGCGTCCTCGTTTCCGGCCTCATTGGGGGGTGGGCGCTTCGCCCACCCCCCGGTTATGGGCGCAGCCGGGCCGCCAGCGCCTGGCGGATCTCCTCCACCTCCGCGTGACGCCCCAGCTGCTTCTTCGAGAACACCAGCTCCCCGTTCACCCGGACCTCGAAGACGCCCCCGCTGGAGGGGATCAACGTCCACGAGGCCACCTGGCCCTCAAACTCCTTCAACAGCTCCTCGGTCAACCTGACCGCTCGAGGGAGATACCCTCAGACCGCGCAATACTCGATCTCCACCCGCAGCATCTTTACCCTCCTGCGTGAAAGGTTCTGAGCGCTCGAGCTGGCATCCGTTCCCCCGATCAGGGGACGTCGTTGAAAGTCCAGAAGCGGTTCACGAAGAAATTCCAGAAGAGGGCGACCCCCACGGCGAGGATCTGAGACAGGTTCACCCCCCATTTCATCCCCAGACGGGGGATCAGAAAGGCGGAGGCCGTCCCGAACACCATCAGGTTGATCCCCAGCCCCGCGGTGTTCACCACAAAGAACTGGGAGATCTGCTGCCAGAGGGGCTTGGAGCGGGACTCCGGGTAAGTCCAGTAACGGTTCCACAGGAAATTGTTGGTCACCGCGGCGATGAAAGAGATCGCCTTGGCGATCACCGGGATCACCCCGCCCAGGAAGATCAACCCGTTCAGGAGCCCGGTGTCCACGATGAACCCTACTGTCCCCACCACGCAGAACTTCAGGAACCGACGCAACTCTTTTCGATAAGTCGGGGGGACGAGATCGATGGCGGCGAAGCGGATGACCTCTTTTCTCTCCACGATGGGATCCTCCTGAGATGAAGACAGAATGCTTAGCCCCTCTTTCCCGGTTTCCCCTCTGAGATCAGGATCTCGGCCCACGCTCCGTAGAGGGCCAGCAACAGGGGCAGGTTGGCCACATACAGGTTATCGAAGAAATGGTGAACATGCAAATGCGCCCAGGCGGCCATCAGCCCGGCCGCCAGCCCGCGCCGCCATCCCACATTCCCCTGCCACGCCGCCCAGGTCCGGGCCCCGATCACGGCCCAGAGCAGCAGATAGAGGGCCAGCCCGATAAGGCCGGTTTCGGCCGCTACGTTCAGATAGATGTTGTGGGCATGTCCCAGAGGGTTCGGCCAGCGGATCAGCGCGTAGGCCGGGTAGGCGGCGGCGTAGTTCCCGAACCCCACCCCCAGCCAGGGGCGAGCCTGAAACATCTCCACGGCCGCCTGCCAGTGGGCCAGCCGCTCGATCACCGCGAAGTTCGCCTCGGTCACCTCCACCCCCCGCACATCCGCCACCTGGATCTCCTCCAGGGCTCCGGCCAGCCGGGCCTGGATCGGCGTCGGGATCATCCCGGCGGTCCAGGCCAGCGCGCTCAGCAGCATGAGGAGGCTCCCGATGGCCAGCCCGTGGCGGGCGCGGGCCGGCAGCATCAGCAACAAAACCAGCCCGGCCATCCCAGCCCCCAGCCACGCCCCCCGGGACCACGAGGCCAGCAGGCCGAGGAGGGATAGAATGCCCACCCCCAGCGCGCCCAACCCGACAGGCCGGGCCCACCTCCAGCGCTGTATCTCCGGATCCCGCCACAGGCTCCATCCCAGCCCCAGGGCCACCGGGGCGATCAACCCCATCATCCCGGCGAAGGGATTGGGCTGCTGGAAGGTCCCATAGGCCCGGTAGAAGGGAAGCCCAGGGAGGCGGAAGTGTTCCGGGCCTGTCCCCCGCAGGACCGCTTGCCAGAGCCCAACGCCGGCCTGAAGGGCGCCGGAGAGGAGCGCCGCCCCCAGGAGCCCGCGCTGAACGGGAGGCTGGGCTGTTCGAACCAGGATCACCACCAGCCCGATCTGGGCCCACTTGATCCACTCCGGCAGCCCTTCCTCCCAGGAAGCAGCCCACAGCAGGGAGAGAAGGGTGTATCCCAGGTAGAGCCCGTAAGCCCATCCCCAACCCCAGGAGGGGACGCGCAGATCCCGGCGGGCCAGCCCCCTCCAGGTCCAGGCCAGCAGCGCCAGGCCGAGGAAGATCTGGGCGCTGTTGAGGGGAGGACGGGCGATCTCGTTCTCCAGGGGGGCGAAAGGTCCGGCGATCAGCGCCAGCCCCAGCCCGGCCTCCGGGACCCACAGGATCCCGATGAACAGAAGGAGGGCCAGGAGGACCCCCCCGAGGATCCGGGGATCCGGGCCGAGCAGCGTCAGCGCGCCCGTTCCGAGGGCCATCAGGCCCCAGAGCGCCTCCCATCCGAATAAGCGGATCCGCCACCGAAGCATCTGCATTCGAGGATTCGCCAGGAGGTAGGTCGAAATGGATTTCGACCTACCTTTGCAGCCGTTCCGCAAACCAGCGGATCGTTCGCCGCAGGCCCTCCTCTAAGGGGATCTGGGGGCTCCACCCCAGCCGCTGGCGGGCTTTCGTGATATCCGGACAGCGGCGCTGGGGATCTCCCGGGATCCGCCGATCCGGCAAGAAGCGGATCCCGGCCGGGTTCCCCGTCAGCCGGTTGATGATCTCCGCGAACGCGCGGATGCTCACCTCCTCCGGGTTCCCCAGGTTCACCGGCTCCGGCTCCTCCACCTCCAGCAGCCGGACGATCCCTTCCACCAGGTCGTCGATGTAGCAGAAGCTGCGGGTTTGGGAGCCGTCCCCGTAGACCGTGAGGGGCTCCCGACGCAGGGCCTGGCCGATGAAGTTCGGGACCACCCGGCCGTCATCCAGCCGCATGCGGGGGCCATAGGTGTTGAAGATGCGCACGATGCGGGTGCGAAGGCCGTGGACCCGGTGATAGGCCATCACCATGGCCTCGGCGAACCGCTTGGCCTCGTCGTAGACGCCGCGCGGGCCGATCGGGTTGACATGACCCCAGTAGGTCTCAGGCTGGGGGTGGACCTGGGGGTCGCCGTAAACCTCGCTGGTGGAGGCCAGCATATAGCGGGCGCCCTTGACCCGGGCCAGGCCGAGGGTGTTATGGGTTCCCAACGCGCCCACCTTAAGGGTCTGGATCGGATACTTCAGGTAATCCACGGGGCTGGCCGGGGAGGCGAAGTGCAACACCGCGTCCAGGGGGCCCTCCACATACAGGAAGTGGGTGACGTCATGCCGGATAAAGCGAAAGCGCGGATGCCCCATGAGATGGGCGATGTTGTCCGGGTTCCCGGTGAGGAAGTTGTCCACCCCGATGACCTCGTGGCCCTCGGCGATGAACCGATCGCACAGGTGGGATCCGATGAAGCCGGCGGCGCCGGTGATCAGGATGCGCATGGGGCTTTCCTCAAATGTGGGTCTCATTCTGTATGAGGGATGGGATCCATCCTCCGTTCGTCAGGACGCCGGCCGCCCCCGTGTGACCAGGATCAACACGGCGGCCTCCAGCATAGTCAGCCCGCCGATGAAGAGGGCTGCGTCGAACCAGAACTTCTCCGGATACAGGCGGATCAGGGTGTCGCTGGGGAGGAAGAGCCAGGTGTCCCCTTCAAAGAACAAGCGGTGGAACAGGGTGAAGGCGGTGTCGAAGGCCAGGGCGAAACCCAGGGTGAGCAGCAGCACCAGCCCCAGGGTGAGCCAGCCGCCCCAGCCCAGGCTGCGCCAGGCCAGGGTTCGGGTTCCCGGGGAGAACCACAGGCACAGCCACGCGCCCAATAGAAGCAGCGTCAGGATCCCACCGACCCGGAAGGCGAGGCCCTGCAGGACGTAGACATCCTGCATGTGGCGGACCTCCCGCTCGTTGAAGGCCGGCCGTCCGTCGGCGAACCGGACCTCCCGCAGGATGCTGGCCCCAGGGGGCTGAGTGACGGAGCGCAGGCCGGTGAGGGCCAGCGAAAGCCGCTCCTCCCGGCTCATCCCATAAAGGTCGGGCGGGAAATCCGGGCGGGCGTATTCCAGCCGGATGAACCAGTCGTTCATCAGCAACCGGACGTTGAGGAGAAGCAGCACAACCGGCACAGAGATCACCACGATCGCCGACAGCACCCGGGAAAGCATCGATCTCCCTCCTGACGGTTCCGCCAAATGGCTGGCGAGGATCCCTTCCGCCTTCTCACTCCGGCGACGATGCGCCCGTAGCCCGCCCGGGGCGGGAGGGAGGTGGCGGGGCCTGATGCCCCCCGTGCCGCTACTCCTGGATGGTCACGCCCAGGCCGTCGAAACCGATCCAGGCGGCCAGGGAGGGCCCGTAGGGATACACCCGGAGCTCCCGCGCCCGAAGGACCTCCTGAAGGCGCTGGGCGAAAGCGTGGGCCTCCTGAGGGGCGCGCGCCGGGCCATACAGGACCGCCACCCGTTCGGCCCGGGAGAACTCCGCGGCGAACTCCAGCAGCTTCTCCAGGGCCTTCTCCGTAGAGCGCGCTTTCTCCAGAGGGAGCAGGGCCCCCTCTTCCATCATCAGGAAGGGGCGGATCCCCAGCATCGTCCCCAGGATCCGCTGGGTCTTGCTCAGCAAGCGGTTCCGCTCCAGGGGCTCCAGGCTTTCGGTGATGAAGACCGTGTAGATCCGGGAGAGCATCCCCCGCAGGCGTCGGACGATCTCCTCTGCGGGCTGACCCTGAGCGGCCAGCCGGAGCGCCGTCTCCGCCATCCATCCCTGCCCCGCCCCCAGCGTCTGGGTGTCCAGCACATGCACCGGGCACCGTCCCAGCACCGCCGAGGCGGCAGCCTGGGCCTGGGCCACCAGCGGCGAAAGCCGACCGGAGTGCAGCACCGCTACGATGGCGGAGGTGCCGGGGGCCAGCCGAAGGTAAAGCTCCCGCAGCGCCTCCTCGCCCGGCGGTTCCAGACGGAAACCGATCGAACGATCCGCCGGCGGCCACAGATCCGGCGGGATCTCGTCGATCCCTTCCCGAAACGCCCGGTGATCCGCCCGGATGGTCAGGGGGATCCGGATCAGGAGCTCCCCCGGCAGGTCGGGAGCGTTCAGAAGGGCCGCGCTATCCACCAGCACCCGCACCGGCATCGATGACGTTCTCCTTTGAGGATCCGCGCTCTATTCCGCGCTCAGAATATAAGGATAATGAGGTTGCCCCGCTTCCACGATCTCAACCTGGCAATCCGGATAACGCCTCCGGATGGCCTCCGCCAGGGAGGCGGTCTGGTCGGGCTCCGCCTCGGCGCCGACGTAGAGAGTGATCAGCTCGGCGGAGGCCGCGCCCATTTCCTCCAGGGTCTTTCCGGCCACCGCTTCCAGGTCGTCCCCGGCGGCCACCAGGTGATCCTCGACCAGTCCGATCCACTGGCCCTGGCGGACGGTCACGCCCTCCAGCACGGCATCCCGAGTGGCCCGGGTAAGGGCGCCGCTGCGCACCCGGCCGATGGCCTCCTCCATCGCCCGCCGGTTGTCCTCGAGATCCGCTTCCGGCCGGTAGGCGACCATGGCGGCCACCCCCTGGGGAAGGGTGCGGGCCGGCAGGATCTCCACCCGCTTCCCGGGGGTCAATTGGGCTGCCTGCTGAGCGGCCATCATCACGTTCGGATGGTTCGGCAGCACGATGATCCGATCCGTGGGGAGGGCTTCCAGGCGTTCTATGAACTGCTGGGCGCTGGGGTTCATGGTAGGCCCGCCGGGCAGAACCGCGCTGGCCCCCAGGCTCTCGAAGATCCGTCCCCAGCCGGCGCTGGGGACCACCACCAGGGTGGCCACCTGGCCGGGCGCCACCCGCGGGGCGGGGGACTCTGGGGTCTGCGCCCGCTCCCGGATGAACGCCTCATACTGAGCCTGCATGTCCTCCACCACCACATCCCGCAGGCTCCCCCATCGGACGGCGTAGCTCAGCGGGCGGCCAGGGTCATGGACATGGATGTGGACCTTGACCGTGTTGGCATCCCCTACGACCAGGACGCTGTCGCCCATCGCCTCCAGGTCGCGGCGGATCCGCTGGACGTCCAGGTTCCGGCCGACCAGGATGAACTGGACGTCATAGCCGTAGCCCTCCGCGCCGGGCTCCAGCGCCTGAGCGGCCGGGGCGCCGGAGGGCAGGGACTCCGCCGTCGGTTCTTCCGGCTCCACGGGCTCCCCGCGCAGATCGCGCAACATCCCCTCCAGGATCAGGTAAAGGCCCTGTCCGCCCGAATCCACCACGCCCGCCGCCTTCAGGATCGGAAGCAGCTCGGGGGTGCGGCGCACCGCTTCGCGCGCGCGATGAACCACCTGCTCCAGCAGCTCCACGATGTCCGCGCCCCGGCCCAGGGCTTCCGCGGCGGCCTCGCTGGCCTCGCGGATCACCGTGAGGATGGTTCCCTCCACCGGCCTCATCACCCCTCGATAGGCCGTGCGGGTGGCTTCCTGGAGGGCCCGAGCCAGATCCTCGGCCGTCATCGTGGGGCGGTGATCCATGGCCTCCGCCATCCCGCGCCAGATTTGAGAGAGGATCACCCCGGAGTTCCCCCGGGCGCCCATCAGGGCCCCGCGGGCCATCCGCTGGAGGACGGCACCGATCTCCCGGTCCGGCATCCCCGCGATCTCCTGCCAGGCCGCCTCCATGGTCAGGAGCATGTTCGTCCCCGTGTCCCCGTCCGGCACCGGGAACACGTTCAGGGCGTTTACCAGGTGGTGGTGCCGGCGGAGCCAGAGCAACCCGGCCCGGATCATTCGTTTGAAAGTCTGCCCATCCACCTCGTGCAGCGGACGGCGGATGGGTCGAGTCTCTCCGGCCTCCACAGCTTCCTCCGGATTCGCGAGGATTTATGCCTCCTGTCTCTTCCATCCCGACATAGGGAAGCGTTCCCTCATCCCCTCCCCGGGCGGGAGGAGGGCGGTGCTTGCAGGCCCTGGATGTGGACGTTCACCTCGGCGACCGGCAGCCCGACGATGCGCTCCACCTGATATTTGATGGCCTGCTGGACGCTGTGGGCGACGGCGATCAGGCGGACGCCGTAGGCCAGGATGAGATACACGTCGATGACCAGGCCTTCCGGCCGTTCCCGGATCTGGATGCTGCGCCGGGCGTCGGGCGCGAAGAAGTTGGCCACCGCGTCGGTCATCCGATGGGGAGCCAGCCCCACCACCCCGTAGCACTGGGTGAGAGCCCGGGCGACCACCGTCGCGATCGCGGAAGGCAGGACCTCAATTCGTCCCAGCGCGCTCTGTTCGTGCATGCCTTGCGCTCCTTCCTGCTCGTCAGGAAACCCCTGAGATCACCCCATGGCGCTTTCCCCGGGTCCGGTGTCCGAGCGGGTGTGCCCGCTCAGCCGGGTCGACCGGCGGCGATCTCCGGACATCCGGTTACTATCTTAACCTGAAGTTGCCATCGGTTCCGCCGGGGAAGGTTTGGGGGCGAGGTGGCGGACCCTGGAGAGGGGGCCGCTTCCCGCGACCGCTTGCGTTAAAATAGAAAAGCACTTGCGGGACGGATCATCCCTTCGCTTCTCCTGCAGGCCATCCGGAGGGGCGGAGGTTGTGAGGAGAGCAGCCGGCGAAGGAAACCGAGATCCTGAGGGAGGCGACCATGGCGCAGGAAGTTCAGCGCGCTTATGGGACGGTGACGGTGAAGCGGGGGCTGGCCCAGATGCTCAAGGGCGGCGTGATCATGGATGTGACCAACGCGGAGCAGGCGCAGATCGCCGAGGAGGCAGGGGCCGTCGCGGTCATGGCCCTGGAACGCGTCCCCGCGGACATCCGGGCTCAGGGCGGGGTGGCCCGTATGGCGGACCCCGAGAAGGTCCTGGAGATCATGGAGGCCGTGACCATCCCGGTGATGGCCAAGTGTCGCATCGGCCATTACATGGAAGCCCGCATCCTCGAGGCCCTGGGCGTGGACTTCATCGATGAGTCCGAGGTTCTCACCCCCGCCGACGAGCAGTATCACATCAACAAGTGGGAGTTCAAAGTCCCCTTCGTCTGCGGCGCGCGGGATCTCGGGGAGGCGCTTCGGCGGATCGCCGAAGGGGCGGCGATGATCCGCTCCAAAGGGGAGGCGGGGACCGGCAACGTGGTGGAGGCGGTGCGCCACGCCCGGGCCATCATGGGGGCCATCCGGCGCATTCAGGGAATGGGGGATGAGGAGCTGGTGGCCTACGCCCGGGAGATCGGCGCGCCCTACGAGCTGGTCCTGGAGACCAAGCGCCTGGGCCGACTGCCGGTGGTGCTCTTCGCCGCCGGGGGGATCGCCACCCCTGCGGACGCCGCCCTGATGATGTGGCTGGGGATGGACGGCGTCTTCGTGGGGAGCGGGATCTTCAAGAGCGAGAACCCCTACAAGCGGGCGCGGGCCATCGTCGAGGCGGTGACCTACTGGCAGGAGCCGGAGATCCTGGCCATGGTCAGCCGCAACCTCGGCGAGCCCATGTATGGCATCGACATCCGACAGCTGACCGAGGCTCAGCGCCTGGCCCTGCGGGGCTGGTGAGCGCCTGTCCGGGATCCTGGATCGGGAGGTGAAGCGTGAGGATCGGCGTGTTGGGCCTGCAAGGGGATTATCTGGAGCATCACCAGGTGCTCCGCCGCCTGGGAGTGGAGACGGTGGACGTGCGCCTCCCGCAGCATCTGGAAGGGGTGGATGGCCTGATCATCCCGGGCGGGGAGAGCACGACCATCGGAGCCCTGGCGGAACGCTACGGGTTGATGGAGCCCCTCCGCCGCATGGCGGAGGCGGGGAAGCCCATCTGGGGCACCTGCGCCGGCATGATTTTCCTGGCGAAGGACGTGGGACGGCCCCAGCCCACCCTGGGGCTGATGGACATCCGGGTGCGGCGGAACGCCTTCGGCCGGCAGATCGACAGCTTCGAGGTGGACCTGGAGATCCCGGCCCTGGCCCGCCTGGGCGACCCCCGTCCGTTCCATGCGGTGTTCATCCGGGCGCCCCTCATCGAAGCTGTGGGGCCTGGGGTGGAGGTCCTCGCCCGGCTGGAGGACGGGTCCATCGTCGCGGCGCAGCAGGGGCACCTGCTGGCCACCGCTTTCCATCCGGAGCTGACCGAGGACACCCGGTTCCATCGGTATTTCCTGGAGCTGGTCCGTCAGGTAGCCCGCGGATGATCCGGTTCTTCCGGTTGCGGGATGGGCCGCGGTTCCTGGCCGTCCTCCACGAAGGCTTCTATCTCGACGAGCGGGCGGCACGGGTGGGCCGCTTCCGACCGGTGGAAGCGGCCACCGCTTCGTTGTTCTTCCCCGATCTGATCCCGGTGCGGACGCTGACCGACGGCGAGGGTTCTCGCTTCCTTCAGCTGAGCTATCGGCGAAAGGGGGAGGAGCTGCGCCTGTTGTTCGGAACCCCTATTCCCTCCTCCCCGGATCCGGAGGCGGTGGCCGGGTGGGAAGCGCTGTTTCACGCGCTGGCGGAATGGGCCGCGAGGAGCGGCACCCGACGGCTGATCGCAGAGGTCGGTGGGGACGAGCTCCGGCTGGCCTTTCTGCGTCAGGTGGGGTTCCAGCCCCTGCGGCGCGATCCGGTATGGGCCGGCTCCGCTCAGGTTGTGGAGCATGCCTTCCAGATCCCTGCGGATCCGGAAGGCTTCTCCCGATGGGCGCTCCATCGGGGGCCCGGAGGGGCCTGGCTGGAGGAGCTGCGTCATACCCGGGAGGATCCCCTCTCCACCCTGGCCGGTTGCATCCGGGAGCTGGGCCCCCGGTGGCGGCATCCGGTCTACGTGCAGGTGCGACGGGAAACCCCGGAGATCGTGAGGGCGTTGCGAGAGCTGGGCTTCCAGCCGGCCTTCTCGCTCTGGCGGATGGTCCGCTGGATCGCGATCCCGGTGCCTGCCTCGGTCCCGGAAGGTGTGGAAGCCGGGGCATCGGCGTTTCCCGCTTTCCCCTGCCAGACATATCCCTGGCCATGCAGCGGTATCTCGAGGAGGTGAGCCCCCTCCCCCCGGATCCGGATAGGGCTTTCCAGTTTTCTGGGCTTAGGCCCTTCCGAAAGGGTGCGAGGCCTTCCAGGTTTGTGGGCAGGCGATCCCTTTCGGCCACATACGTAGGGCAACTGCGAGCAGTTGCCCTGCATTCGGAAAAACCGGAAAGCCCTGGGATCCGGAGGAAGGACGGATAGGAGAAAGGCTGTTCCAGGTATAATGGAGGTATCCATATCGCGGAGGTGTTCCGGCCTGAGCGCCGGGGGCGGTCGGACGGGCCCTGGAACGGGGGTTTCCCTCATGACGCAGCCTGGAATCCGATCCGGAACCATTGCGGTGGATTTCCTTACGCCCACCCATCGGATCTCAGCTCAGATGACGCTGAGAGGCCGCGTGCTGGCAGACGTCCTGAACGATGTCCGCACCTCCTTCCTTCCCCTGGAGGCGGTGTTCCTCTCCCGTCTGGAAGAGCCTGCCCGCATCCTCAAAAGCTTTGGAGCAGCTATCCTCAGCAAGAACCATATCACGATGGCGATCGTGAACGTGGGCGTCGAGCTGGCGGTGAAGGCCATCTCCCCCACCTACGGCACCCGCAAGGTTTATGGCGTGTTCGCCACGATACCGGGTTTCGAGATCGAAGGGACGATGGAGTTCCACGGCCGTCCGGATCTCCACGCCCTGCTGGTCACCAATGTCGAGCGCTTCCTCCCGATCCTGAACGCCCGGGCGGTGATGACCGGACGGCCGGAGAGCCGCTTCGCCGGCGAGCTGATCTTCATCAACCGCGATTTCATCGGCCTGTTCTCCCTCAGCGGAGAGGTGGCCCAGGGATGACCCGGATCCTGGTGATCGACGATGACCTCGAGCTGTTGCAGATGATCCGCCTGATGCTGGAGCAGGACGGATACGAGGTGTTCACCACCGCCGATGGGGCGGATGGGATCGCCAAGACGCGCCAGCTGCAACCGGATCTGGTCATCCTGGATCTGATGATGCCGGAGGTTGACGGCTTCCAGGTGCTCCAGGCCATCCGCAACGATCCGATCGTCAGCGACACGCCGGTCCTGGTGCTCACGGCGCGGGCGCAACCGGTGGATCGGGAGGCCGCTCTGGCTGCCCGAGCCGATGATTACCTGGCCAAGCCGGTTTCCCATAAGGAGCTCCGGGATCGGATCCGGGAGCTCCTGAACCGGCGCCGGCGTGCGGGTGGGGCAGGGCATGTGGTGCTCTTCCTGGGCCTGCGCGGGGGGACGGGGACGACCACCCTGGCGGTCAACACCGCGCTGGCCCTGGCTCGGAGCGGCCCCACGGTGCTGTGGGACGCGAGCCTGAACTCCGGGCACGCCGGGTTGCATCTGCGCCTGGCCCCCCGCACCTCCTGGCTGGACTGGTGGGAGAGCGGGCGGTCGCCTGTCGAGCTGGAGAACTACCTGATGGCGCATCCCACCGGGCTCCGCCTGCTCCCGGCTCCTCTGGTGCCTCCGACCGGGATGCTGGATGAGACTCAGGTGGGGCCGACGCTGGATCTGCTGCGCGAGCGGTTCGCCTTCATCGTGGTCGATGGCCCGGCCACCCTGCTGCCCATCGGCCTGGCCTTCTGTCGACTGGCGGATGAGCTCTTCTTGGTGATGAGCCCCGAGGTGGGGGCGCTGCAAACCACCGTGATGACCCTACGGGCCCTGCAAGGGGCGGGGATCTCGATGGAGCGGGTTCAGGTGGTGCTGAATCACGCCACCGGTCCGGGCACCCTGAGCCCTCAGGCCATCGAACGGGCGCTGGGCCGCCCACCCCTCTTGGCCATCCCCTTTGATCCCCTCCAGGCCACCGCTCTGGTCCAGGGGACGCCCCTGATCCTCAGCCACCCCAGCGGGCCCGTGGCCAGCGCGGTCCAGCGCCTGGTCGGCCAGATCGTCTCCGCCGTGCGCCCGTTGTAGAGGTGCTCCGCCAATGATCCGTGTGGTGCCTTTGGGACCGCTGCGATTTCCGTCCAGGAGGGCGATGGATGAGCGTCTTCGACCTGTTCTGGATCTTCCTGATCTTCAGCACCATGTTCCCGGCCTTGCAGCGGCGCCTGCTGGAAGAGGCCCGCACGCGGCTCATCCGTCAGATTGAGCGCCGACGAGGGACCCGGCTCATCACCATGATCCATCGCCAGGAGACCATCGGGTTCTTCGGTCTCCCGATCTCCCGCTACATCGATATCGAGGACTCCGAGCAGGTGCTCCGGGCGATCCGCCTGACCCCTCCCGACATGCCCATCGATCTCATCCTCCACACACCAGGCGGGCTGGTCCTGGCCGCCGAGCAGATCGCCCAGGCCCTGGTGCGGCACCCGGCGAAGGTCACCGTCTTCATCCCGCACTATGCCATGTCGGGCGGGACCCTGATCGCCCTGGCCGCCGATGAGATCGTGATGGATGAGAACGCCGTCCTGGGGCCGGTGGACCCCCAGCTGGGTCAGTATCCCGCGGCCTCTATCCTGAAGGTCGTGGAGACCAAGCCCCTGGCCAACATCGAGGATCACACGCTGATCCTGGCGGACATCGCCCGCAAGGCGATGGCCCAGGTCCGCTCCACGGTGATCGAGCTGCTCACCGCCAACGGTATGGAGGAAGAGCGGGCGGCGGCCATCGCCGAGGCCCTGAGCAGCGGCCGCTGGACCCACGATTACCCCATCTCGGTGCGGGAAGCTCAGGCCCTGGGCCTGCCCGTCCGGGTGGGTCTGCCGGAGGAGATTTACCATCTGATGGAGATGTTCCCCCAGGCCACCCCGCGACGGCCCTCGGTGGAATACATCCCCATGCCTTATCGCCATGAGGGGCCCGGACCGCGCCCGACTGCCGGCCGCTGAGCGCTCCCCGGGCAGGCCGGCGGAGGCCAGGTCCGGGCGCCAGGTTCCCCTTCCATCTGAAAGATTGTTGCCCCTTCTCTACAGATTTAAAATGACATAGCAGCCCGGATTTGTCCCTCGGATGGATTGGGTTCGGAAGGGCTCCCTCTCGGCGTGCGCCCAGAAGGGGGCCCTCCTGATCTTCTCTCATCCAGGAGCCCATCACCGCTGGGCCTTTTCGGGATCGAGGCCCGGAAGGAGGGAGCGGCCATGGGAACGCGGTGGATCTATCTCGATCATTCCGCCACCACACCGGTGGATCCTCGGGTGGTGGAGGCGATGCAGCCCTATTTCACCGAGATCTACGGCAACTCGGCGTCCATCCATCGCTTCGGCCGGGCGGCGGCCAGGGCCCTGGAGGAGAGCCGCCGGACGGTCGCGGAGATCCTGGGTTGTCATCCTACCGAGGTCGTGTTCACCGGGTCGGGGACCGAGAGCGACAACCTGGCCCTGCGGGGGGTGGCGTTCGCCCAGCGCCGGGCCGGCCGGGGCAATCATCTCATCGTCTCCTCCGTGGAGCATCATGCCGTGCTCAACACCGCCCGCCAGCTGGAGGAGGTCTTCGGCTTCGAGGTCACCTACCTGCCGGTGGATGAATACGGCATGGTGGACCCCGATGAGGTGGGGCGGGCGATCCGCAAGGACACCATCCTGATCAGCGTGATGTATGCCAACAACGAGGTGGGCACCATCCAGCCCATCGCCGAGATCGCCCGCATCGCCCGGGCCCGCGGGATCCCCTTCCACACCGACGCGGTCCAGGCGGGGGGGATGCTGGACCTGGACGTGAACCGGCTGGGGGTCGATCTGATGACCCTGTCGGCCCACAAGTTCTACGGCCCGAAGGGGGTGGGAGTGCTCTACATCCGCCAGGGGACGCCGTATCTGCCGGTCATCACCGGGGGCGGGCACGAGCGGGGTCGCCGGGCCGGCACGGTGAACGTGGCCGGGATCGTGGGGCTGGCCACGGCCCTGCGCCTGGCCCAGGAGAGCCGGGAGAGCGAGAACGCCCGGCTGCGGCGGCTGCGCGACCGCCTGATCCAGGGGATCCTGGAGCGGGTGCCGGAGGCGCGCCTGACCGGCCATCCCACCGAGCGCCTGCCCCATCACGCCAGCTTCGTGTTCCGGGGGATCAACGGCGAGGAGCTCCTGCTGGCCCTGGACGTGGAGGGGATCGCCGCCAGCACCGGCTCCGCCTGCACCAGCGGCCGGCCCGAGCCTTCGGAGGTGCTGCTGGCGATGGGCCTGCCCCACGAGTGGGCGGTCGGCTCCTTACGGCTCACCCTGGGCAAGTCCAACACCGAGGAGGACATCGAGACCGTCCTGGAGGTGCTGCCCCGGGCCGTCGCCCGCCTGCGGGAGATGCAGGCCATAGCGGCGTGAGGGTCGCCGATGCTCGCCCATACCGTTGAGGTTTATCTCAAACTATTGCCCTACATCCGAGAGACTCCGCAGCAAACGATCCGGCTCTCCTACGATGCCGAGGCGGATGTGTTGTATGTGAGTTTCGGCGATCCTCTTCCGGCTACTGAGAGCGAGCTGACGGATGAGGATATCATCGTTCGCTATCGCGAGGGGCGTGTGATCGGTTACACCATCCTTCACGCCAGCCGAAGGGGCTTCCTCCGGGGGGAATAACCCGGCCCAGGATGTGCGGAGGAGGACTGATGCGCGCGGAGCGGATCCAGGAGACGCTGGAGGGCGTTCATTACCCCGAGGGAGATGGGCGGCCGGTGGCGGAGACGGAGATCCATCGGGACAACCTGTTCAACCTCCTCTTTGCCCTTCGTCACTTTTTTGAACATCGCCCGGATGTGGTGGTCAGCGGCAACCTGCTGATCTACTACGTGGAGGGGAACCCGCGGGCTGTGGTGGCGCCGGACCTCTTCGTGGTCTTCGGGATCCCGCGTCGGCCCCGTCGGATCTATAAAGTGTGGGAGGAAGGCAAAGGGCCCGATGTGGTGATCGAGCTGACCTCGGCCTCCACCCGCTGGGAGGATCTGGGGTCCAAGAAAGGCCTCTACGAGGCCCTGGGGGTGCAGGAGTATTTCCTGTTCGATCCCTTTGGGGAATACCTGAGTCCGCCCCTGCGGGGGTTTCGCCTGTCCGCGGAAGGCTACCGTCCCATCCCGCCGCAGACGGCCGAGCCCATCACGCTGCGCAGCGAGCTCCTGGGCCTGGATCTGCGAGCGGAAGGGGAGTGGTTGCGGCTGGTCGAGCCCGGAAGCGGCCGGAAGTTGCCCACGCCGGATGAGGTGTGGGCCGCCTGGAAAGGAGCAGGATGACCCGTGTGGTGGTGGCGATGAGCGGCGGCGTGGACAGCAGCGTCGCCGCCGCCCTGCTGGTGGAGCAGGGCTATGAGGTGATCGGCATCATGCTGCGTCTGTGGGGCGAGGGCGAGAGCGCCGGCGCCTCGACCAACCGCTGCTGCACCCTGGAGGACATGGAGCTGGCCTACCGGGTGGCCGACCATCTCGGCATCCCCTTCTACGTGCTCAATGTGGCCGATTTCTTCAAGAAGACGGTGGTCGATTTCTTCATCGCCGAATACCTGGCCGGCCGCACGCCGAACCCATGCCTCCGGTGCAACCGCTTCGTCCGCTTCGATTGGCTGTTGCGGCGGGCCCGGGCCCTGGGAGCGGAGTTCCTGGCCACCGGCCACTACGCGCGGGTTCGCCAGGTCGATGGGCGCTACCAGCTCCTGCGGGGGGTGGATCCCCGCAAAGATCAGTCCTATGTGCTCGCCGTGCTGGGGCAGGCGGAGCTGCGCCACGCCCTGTTCCCCGTGGGCGAATACACCAAGGAGCAGGTCCGGGAGCTGGCCCGCCGCTTCGGGCTCCCGGTGGCCGAGAAGCCCGAAAGCCAGGACCTGTGCTTCCTCCCGGACGGGGATTATCGGGCCTTCCTGCGCCGCCACGCCCCGGAGGCCCTCCGGCCGGGCCCGATCCTGGACACGCGGGGTCGGGTTCTGGGGGAGCACCAGGGGCTGGCCTTTTACACCATCGGCCAGCGGCGCGGCCTTGGGATCGCCGCCGGGGTTCCCCTTTACGTAGTGGATCTGGATCCGGAGCGCAACGCGGTGATCGTGGGGACGGCGGAGGAGCTGGGCCGCCGCGTCGCCTTGCTGGAGGGCCTCCATTTCGTCAGCGGAGAGATCCCTTCGGAGCCCTTCCGGGCCACCGTGAAGATCCGGTATCGGGCCCGGGAGGTGCCCGCCTGGATCCTGCCCATGCCCGACCGCCGGGCGCAGGTGATCTTCGACGAGCCCATGCGGGACCTCACGCCCGGGCAGGCGGCGGTGATGTATGAGGGGGAGGTGGTGCTGGGTCTGGGGATCATCGTCCGCGCGGAGCGGGAGCCGTCCCCGGAGGCCATGGAGGCCATCCCGGCGCGCGCCGCCCTCTCCTGAGGTCCCATCCTCTTCATTGCGCCTCCGATCCCCCCTGTGGTATCCTGGGCTCCCGGCGAGATCCAGCCCGAGGCGCTGCACGGATCATTCGTGGAGCGCCTGAAGGGAGAGGTCGGATGAGCGAGCCCTTTCTTTCGATCATCATCCCCGCCCACAACGAGGAGCGCCGGCTCCCGGCAGCCCTGGAGCAGATCGATCGTTTCCTGCGGATGTGGGACCGCTCCGCCGAGGTGATCGTCGTGGAGAACGGCAGCACGGATCGCACGGCGGAGATCGCCGAGGCCTTCGCCCGGGATCACCCTTACGTCCGCCTGATCCGGGAGCCCCGCCGGGGGAAGGGCCTGGCCGTCCGCCGGGGGATGCTGGCCGCCCGGGGCCGTTATCGCTATATCTGCGATGCCGACCTCTCCACGCCCATCGAGGAGGTGGTGAAGTTCCTCCCCCCGCAGCTGGACGGCTTCGACATCGCCATCGGGAGCCGGGAGGCCCCCGGCGCCCGCCGCATCGGGGAGCCCCTCTATCGCCATGTGATCGGACGGGTTTTCAATGCCATCGTCCGCTTCCTGGCCCTCCCGGACTTTCAGGACACCCAGTGCGGCTTCAAGATGTTCCGGGCCGAGGTGGCGGAGGATCTCTTCCGGGTCCAGCAGCTGGACGGCATGAGCTTCGACGTGGAGGTGCTCTTCATCGCGCGGCAGCGCGGCTATCGCATCGTGGAGGTCCCCGTGACCTGGTATTTCAACCCGGAGAGCCGGGTCCGGCTGTTCCGGGACAGCCTGAACATGTTCCGCGATCTGTTTCGGATCCGCTGGAATGCCTGGAAAGGCCGCTATGCCCGGCCGGAAATCCGCCTCCCTTCCGCGTCCGACCCTGGTTGAGGAGAGGGCCTTCTGGCGGCAGGGCTATCGAAGGGTCGCCGGCCTGGATGAGGCGGGCCGGGGCGCGTGGGCGGGGCCGGTGGTGGCCGCCGCGGTGATCCTCCCGCCGGAGCCGGCGCGGTTGCGCGCGACGCTGGCCGCGGTGCGGGACTCCAAGATGCTGACCCCGGCGGAGCGGGAGGCGCTCTTGCCGGAGATCCTGCGGGTGGCCCTCGCGGTGGGGGTGGGGATGGCCGGGCCGGAGGAGATCGACGCCCTGGGCATCGTCCCGGCCACCCGCCTGGCGATGGAGCGGGCGCTGCGGGCTCTTCCGATCCCCGCGGAGGCTCTGATCGTGGACGCCCTGACCCTGCCGGTCTCGCTCCCGCAACGGGTTCTGGTGCGGGCGGACGCGCGCTGCCTCTCGGTGGCGGCCGCCTCCATTGTGGCCAAGGTGACGCGGGATCGATGGATGGTGGAGGTGGATCGGCTCTACCCGGCCTACGGCTTCGCCCGGCACAAGGGCTACGGCACCCCGGCCCACCGGCGCGCCCTCCACCTCCACGGCCCCAGCCCCATCCACCGTCGAACCTTCGCCCCGGTCCAGGGCCTCCTTTCAGGGAAGGATTTGCCGGCGCCGTCCGAATTGTTCAGCGATCTGCGCTCGGAGATCCCCGGGCGTTGGAAAGCGAGGAAGAAATGATCCTGAGGGCTGTTGAGGCTCTGAATTACAAGTGCTTGCGGTTTGTTCGTCAAGAGCTGCGGCCGTTTCAGATCCTCGTGGGTCCCAACGCCAGCGGCAAGAGCACCTTCCTGGACGTCCTGATCTTCCTGCAAGATCTCCTCCGGGAGGACGTCGGGGAGGCTGTGCGGAAGCGGGCGCGCTCCGTTCGGGAGCTGGTTTGGAAGCTGGAATCGGAGCGCTTTGAGCTGGCGGTCGAATTCCGGCTTCCCGATCCGGTTCGAAAGCGTCTGAAGGACCCGTATTCATGGATTCGATATGAGGTCCGGGTGGGAACGGATCCGCAAGGCGTCCTCACCCTTCTGGCGGAGAACCTCTGGCTTCTTCGAGGGGAGGACAAGACGGTTCCCCGTCCCGAGGATTCCCAGCCTGTGCTGTTCCCCAAGGAGCCTTCCCCGCCGAAAAGCATTGTGAAAGAACCGCGAGGGCATGCCCCCGCCGGCTATCGAAAGATCATGGCCCGCACAGAGCGGGGACGGCTCTATATCCGTTCGGAGACGACGGACTGGAACTTCTCTCTCCCCGCCGATCGGAAGCGAGCGGGTTTGCTCATGATCCTTGAGGAGGAAGAAAGGTTCCCGGCAAGCACCTGGTTGCGCCGGGTGCTCATGGAAGGGGTGCAGTTTTTGATGCTGAACAGCCGGGCGATGCGCTGGCCGTGTCGTCCAGATGCCCCGCAGACCTTCCAGCCGGATGGCTCGAATCTCCCTCGGGTCGTGGAGAATCTTCAGAAGAGCGACCCGCATCGGCTGGAACGCTGGGTTCAACATCTCCGAACCGTTCTTCCCGAGATCCAGAAGGTGACGGTGAGGGAGCGGGAGGAGGACCGCCACCGTTACCTCGTTGTGGAAACTCGAGAAGGGCGCTCGCTGCCATCCTGGCTGCTCTCCGACGGGACCCTGCGTCTGTTCGCCATGACCCTCCTGGCCTATCTACCGGGGGAGAAGGGGATTTATATGGTGGAGGAGCCGGAAAACGGCATTCATCCCCGGGCCCTGGAGGCCGTCTATCAATCCCTCTCTTCGGTTTACGAGGGACAGGTCCTGTGCGCGACCCATTCGCCCATCCTGTTAAACCTGGCGAAGCCGGAGGAGCTGCTCTGCTTTGCGCGCGCGGAAAGCGGGGCAACCGATATCATATCGGGCGATCGGCATCCCAGGCTGAGGGAATGGAGGGAGGCCGTGGCCCTGGGAGATCTCCTTGCCGGCGGGATCCTGGGATGAACGGCTTAGATGTGAAAGACCTGGTTCTCCTGGTGGCCGATGCGGATATGGAACAGGCCGTGCGGGGGCTCCTTGCCCGCCCCGCGGATCTGGGGATCCGCGCAGGGATCGCTTTCGATGTCTTCAGGCACCCTCGAAGGGACCCTGGGGTGTTTCATGAAGCCCCGGATTTCCTGAGACCTTTGCAGGGACAGTATCGGCGCGCGCTCGTTTTGCTGGACCGGGAGGGTTCCGGACGGGAGACGTGGAGCCCGCGGCAAATTGAGGAAGACATCCAGCGCCGTCTGGACAGCGCGGGATGGAAAGACCGATCTGCTGTTGTGGTGCTGGATCCCGAGCTGGAGGCCTGGGTCTTCTCGGGGTCACCGCATGTGATCCGGGTGATCGCGGACGGAGATGAGACGCTATACCTCCGTATCCTTCGGAAATACACGCTCTCCGACCTGGGAAAACCGGCTCGCCCCAAGGAGGCGATGGAGGAAATGCTGCGTCAGAAGCGTATCCCGCGATCGGCCTCTTTATATGGTGAGCTGGCCAGGCAGGTTCCCGTCTCGGTTCTCTCCGGATGTCGGGATCAGGCTTTTCGGAGATTCCGCCGCTTCCTGCAGGACTGGTTCCCGCCAGGGGAGTGAGAAGTGCGACATCGAGGAGTCCGGCGGGCTCGGCGCACGCCGCCGATGGCGGGATGATCCGGTTGTTTCAGATGTGACATCTTGCAGCGATTCTGAAAAGCGATTCCGGCGAACAAACGAGATGCGCGTCGCGCTGGTCCATGACTGGCTGAATCAGATGGGCGGGGCGGAGGTGGTGCTGGAGGCCCTGAAGGGGATCTTCCCCGGGGCCCCCATCTACACCAGCATCTACGACCGCCGCCGCATGCCGGCCCGCTACCGGGAGTGGGAGATCCGCACCACCTGGCTGGACGCCCTCCCATTGATCCACCGCTATCATCAGCTTTACCTTCCCCTTTACCCCCTGGCCTTCGACGCCCTGAACCTCTCGGATTACGATGTGGTGCTGTCGAACAAGAGCGGGTTCTGCCACGGGGTGGTCACCGGCCCCTCCACCGTTCATGTGTGCTATTGTCTGACCCCCACCCGTTACGTCTGGGGCTACGAGGAATACGTGGCCCGGGAGCGGCTGCCCCGCTTCCTCCGGGGCGGGTTGCGGCCGCTGATCGCCGCCCTCCGGCTCTGGGATCGCCTGGCCGCCGACCGGGTGGACCTCTTCATCGCCATCTCCACGGAGGTGGCCCGGCGCATCCGCAAGTTCTACCGGCGTCCGTCCCTCCTCCTGCATCCTCCGGTGGAGGTGTCCCGCTTCCAGCCCGCCTCCCGGGTCGAAGACTACTACCTGATCGTCTCCCGGCTGGTCCCTTACAAGCGGATCGACCTGGCCATCCAGGCCTTCAACCGGCTGGGGCGGCCCCTGGTGATCGTTGGGGACGGTCGGGATCGGCCCCGGCTGGAGGCGATGGCGGGCCCGACCGTCACCTTCCGGGGGCGCGTCTCCGATGCGGAGCTGGCGGAGCTCTACGCCCGGTGCCGCGCGTTCATCTTCCCGGGGGTGGAGGACTTCGGGATCGCCCCGGTGGAGGCCATGGCGGCGGGACGGCCGGTGATCGCCTTCGCCGCCGGCGGCGCCCTGGACACGGTGGTGGAGGGGGTGACCGGGGTGTTCTTCCGGGAACCCACCCCCGAGAGCCTGGCGGAGGCGGTCCGGCGTCTGGAGGAGCTCCGCTTCGATCCCTGGGACATCCGCCGCTATGCCGAGCGGTTTGACAGGCGGAGGTTCCAGGAAAAAATAGAGGAAATTGTGGAAGCGGCGTGGGAAGCCGCGCGCCGGGGCCAGGAGGTGGAGGCCGCCCTGCTGGCCCGGTTTCAGGATCTCGCCGTTGCGCTCCGGAGCCCTGTGGGATGACGCTGGAAGATCTGGCCCGTGTCCTGAAGCGCTGGGGATGGCTGGCCCTGATCCCCACGGCCATGGGGGTGCTGGCGGCGGCCTTCGCCCGCCCCGCCCCGCCGGCGTATCAGGCATCCATCCGCTTCGCCGTGGGAGTTCGGCCGGGACAGCCGGCCGACTATGATTACGACGGCTACTATCGGTGGCTGTCCAGCGAATACCTGGCCGCCGCCGCCTCGGCCTGGATGCGCAGCCGGGATTTCGCGGAACGGGTGGCGGCGGTCCTTTCCGGGCAAGGCCCCGCGCTCCCCGCGCCCGCCGTTCAGGGAGCGATCGCCACGGATTACCAGCGCTCCCTGGTGGTCCTGTATGTCACGGCCCCGGATCCCAAGACGGCCGAGGCCATCGCGCAGGCGGCGGCCCGGGTGGCCCGCGAGGAGGTGGGCCGGGTGTGGCCCCAGGCGGTGGGGACAGGGATCCTCACGCCGCTGGACGTCCCGGTGGCCTCGCCGACGGCTCCCTCCCTGCGCGCCCGCCTGGAGGGGCTCTTCCGGATCGCCCTGGGGCTCCTGCTGGGGCTGACCCTGGCTTTCCTGGCCGATTTCACCGATCCGCGGATCTGGGATCGCCGGGACGTGGAGCGGCTGGGCCTGCGGGTCCTGGGGGAGATCCCGAAAGGAGGGGAGCGGGGCGCCGAATGAACTCGACCGGGGGAGGCCTTCGGCCGGCGGTCGGCCTGCGCCGACTGGAAAAGCGCTCTTTGCGTCGGCGGAGGCCGACGCCCGGCGCGGAGCGCCTTGGAAGGCCGATTTCAATCGGTAGGAGCGGCTTCAGCCGCGACCCTGCGAGATCGAGGAGAAGGGGTTTGGGATGGAGGGCTCCTCCTTCCCAATGACCGCTGTTGCCATCGGGACACTGATTCGGGGCGAAAGCCCCTCCTACAAAAAGCAATCCTTCTGTAGGAGCGGCTTTCGCCGCGACCACGGCGGGATCGAGGAGAAGGGGTTTGGGCTCCAGGAACGGCTTTCAATGCGACCCCTTGTGGGATCGAAGAAAGCAGGGGTTGCGGGCGGAAGGCCTTTCCCTCAGGAATGATCGCGGTTGCCATTGAGGCGCCGGTTCGGGGCTGAAGCCCCTCCTGCGATGAGGTTTTCATCCCGGCCGATGTCGGGCCGGCGCAAACGATCGGAAGCGTATCCCTTCGGTGAGGTTGGCGGATCGATGAATCTGTGGGATCTGATCTACATCCTGCGCCGATGGGGCTGGCTGATCCCGGTCCTGGCCGGAGCCACCGCCCTGAGCGCCTTCGTCTTCAGCCGGCTGCAAACGCCGGTTTACCGGGCGGTGGCGACGATCGCCGTGCAGCCGGCCCGGCCGGACTTCGGCCAGAGCCAGGCGGCCAAAACCCTGCTCAGCAGCTACGTGCAGATCATGTCCAGCACCTACGGCGGAGGGGATCTCCACCAGCCCTCCGCCAGCCGCGTGATCCAGACCCTGCAGCTGGACATGACGCCCGAGCAGCTGAAGCGGAGCGCCATCTTCTCCGCCGACGAGCGCAGCCTGCTCATCGAGCTGGAGGTCCGCTCTTACGCCCCGGAGGTGGCCCAACAGATCGCCCGCACGTGGGCGGAGCTGTTCGTCGAATGGCGACGCACGGAGAACCAGCGATTGCGCCAGGAGGATCAGATCGACGCCCTGCTGGTGGATCAGCCGGTCGCCGGCCGGTTCCGCCCGCAGACGACGTTCAACGTGGCGGCCGGAGCCGTGCTGGGGCTGGTGCTGGGCGGGGCCCTGGCCTTGCTGGCCGGATGGCTGGAGCTGGGGGCCGCCCGGGCCTCCGAACAGTGGTTGCTCCTCCAGCACTACCTCCGGTTGCTGCGCCGGCGGGGCTGGGCCCTGGTGGCCTTCCCCGTGCTGGCCGCCGGAGCCGCTTTCGTCTTCAGCCGGCTGCAGACGCCGATGTATCGGGCGGTGGCGACCATCGCCGTGCAGCCGGCCCGGCCGGACTTCGGCCAGAGCCAGGCGGCCAAAACCCTGCTCAACAGCTACCTGGCGATCCTCTCCAGCGTCTACGGGGGCGATCATCCCGATCAGCCCTCGGCGCGCCGGGTGATCCAGGAGCTGGGGCTGACGATGGCCCCCGAAGCGCTGCGGCGGAACATGTCCCTCTCCCTGGACGAGCGCAGCATGGTGATCCGCCTGGAGGTCCGGGCCCCTGACGGCGAGCTGGCGAAGCGGATCGCCAAGCGGTGGGCGGAGCAGTTCGTCGAGTGGCGGCGGAGCGAGAACAAGAAGCTCCGCCAGGAGGATCGGATCGACGCCCTCCTGGTGGACGAGCCGATTTACACCCGGTTTCGGCCCCAGACGCGGGTGAACGTCGCCATCGGCGGGCTGCTGGGGTTGGCCCTCGGGCTGGGGGTGATGTTCTTCCAGGAGGGCCTGGAAAACCTGCGCCGGTGGATGGCGGCCCCGGCGGCCGCCCGCCTCCCCGGGCCGATCCCCGGCCCGACCCCCCGGCCATAGGGGAGGCTCCCGCATGGAACGGCCGCTCCCGCAACCCGTCGCCGAGGCGTATCGCATCCTGCGGATGAACCTGGAGGCCCTGCGGCTGGAGCATCCGCTGCAGGCGCTGCTTCTGGCCCCCGCCTCCCCGGGGGAGGCTGCCGACGCCGTGGCGGCCCATCTGGCCATCGCCTTCGCCGAGGCCGGCCGCCAGACCCTTCTGGTGGACGCGGACCTGGAGCGCCCGGGGCTGCACCGACGGTTCGGCCTCTCCCCCGTCTCCGGGCTGGCCGCCCTGATCGGCGAGGGGGGCGGATCCATCGACGCCAGCCTGATGGCCACGGGGGTCCCGGGGTTGTGGCTGCTGCCGGCCGGCGCCGCGGAGCCGCCTCCGGCCGCCCTGCCGGCCCGTCGGGCCGGGGAGCTCCTGCAGGCCCTCCGGCGGCGGGCCGAGCGCATCCTGATCTGCGCCCCCGCGCCCCAGCGCTCCAGCCGAACCCTGGCCCTGGCGGAGCATTGTGACGGGGCCCTCCTGATCGTCCGCGCCCGCCGCACCCATCGGGCCGACCTGCTCCGCGCCCGGGAGGCCCTGGAGCGGCTTCATGTTCCCATCCTGGGCGTGGTCCTGCAGCGGTGAGCGATTTCGAAAACATCGAAACCGGGAGGGGAAGGATGAGCGGGATCAAAGCGCTGATCCTGAGCGGGGGGAAGGGGACCCGCCTTTACCCCCTGACCTTCACCAGCGCCAAGCAGCTGCTCCCCATCGCCAACAAGCCGGTGCTCTTCCGGGTGATCGAGACGGTGAGAGACGCGGGGATCACCGACATCGGGATCGTGGTGGGGGACACCGCCCCGGAGGTGATGGCGGCGGTGGGGGATGGGAGCCGCTGGGGCGTGCGGGTCACCTACATCCGCCAGGAGGCTCCCCTGGGCCTGGCCCACGCGGTGAAGATCTCCCGGGATTACCTGGGCCAGACCCCCTTCGTGATGTTTTTGGGCGACAACGTCATCCAGGGCGGGATCCGCCATCTGGTGCGGATGTTCCTGGAGAGCGACTACGACGCCCAGATCGTCCTCAAGGAGGTCCCGGACCCCCAGCACTATGGCGTGGCGGAGCTGGCCGACGGGCGCATCGTCCGGCTGGTGGAGAAGCCCCGGGAGCCCCGCAGCAACCTGGCCCTGGTGGGGATCTATCTTTTCCGGCCGCCGATCTTCGAGGCCGTCGAGGCCATCCGCCCCAGCTGGCGGGGCGAGCTGGAGATCACCGACGCCATCCAGTATCTGGTGGAGAAGGGCTACAAGGTCTATCCGTATATCCACACGGGGTGGTGGATCGACACGGGCAAGCCCATCGACCTGCTGGCGGCCAACAGCCTGGTCCTGGAGGAGCTGGAGCCGCGGGTGGAGGGCTATGTGGATCGGGACTCGGCCCTGGAGGGGAAGGTGGTGATCGAGCGGGGGGCGGAGATCATCAACAGCCGCATCCGCGGGCCGGCCATCATCGGCGAGCACACCCGCATCATCAACAGCTACATCGGTCCCTTCACCAGCATCTATCATCACTGCGAGATCATCAACAGCGAGATCGAGCACAGCATCATCCTGGAGCACTGCCGCATCGAGGACATCCCCCGCATCGCCGACAGCCTGATCGGCCGGCGGGTGGTGATCACCCACTCCCCCATGAAGCCCCGGGCCTATAAGTTCACCCTGGGGGACTACAGCCAGGTGGGGATCCTTTGAGGGGCATCCCGTCCCCGGATCGGGCGCGAACACGCGGATGAGGCGGCTCGGGTGTGTCCCGATTTTGTCGGGCCTGGCCGCCTTGTAGGACAACTGCGAGCAGTTGTCCTACGATTTTGGGACACACCCGGCGGCTCGGCCCCATCGGGGGCTTGCCGGGGGGAGCCGGCCGGGATCCCTTTCGGCCCCTCGCGGCGCCTTCTTGCGCCCTGCGCCTTCGCTCCGGGGAGGGGGTCCCGATGGCAACGGCGATCATTTCTGGGGGAAGGGCTTTCCGCACCGCAACCCCTGTCTTCTCGATCCCGTCGCGGTCGCTTTTTGTAGGAGGGGCTTTCGCCCCGAACCGGCGTCCCGAGGGCAACGGCGGTCATTGGGAAGGAGGAGCTTTCCATCCCGAACCCCTTCCCCTCGATCCCGCAATGGTCGCGGCTAAAGCCGCTCCTACAAGAGGGTTGCCTTGTGGTTTTAGCCCCGAACCAACGTCTGGATGGCAACAGCCATCACTTCGGAAGGAGAAGCCTTTAATCCGTGACCTCCGTCTTCTCGATCCCGCAGGGTCGCTTCACCCAGCGGGAGATTTGGGACTGCGAGACCCCATACTTCCTGGCGGCTTCCACCTGGGAGATCCCCGCCATGGATCTTCTCGTTCGCCTGCTCGGTTTGCGGCGATGAGGATGGCCGCCGGCCGCGCCGGCGGACCCGTTCGGGCGCGCGCGGCTCCGCTTCGATTCTACCCGGGGCCGGCAGGGGGGATCAATCGGGCCCCATACTCAGCTTCAGAATGCAGTTCGGACACCGCCATCATTGGGACCCGTTACAGCTCGCCTCGGCCGGCTTTTGACGGTGGCTTCAGGCCGCCCGCGGGGCTTCCATTCGGGGTTGACCTGGCCCCGTTTGGGTGAATGTTCGAATTTCTTTCCGAAGGTCAGCTTTTGTGGTTCATCGGTGCTGAGCCATTCTTCACCGGGTGGAGCGGACACCAGCGATGGCAGCTGGGTTGACGGATCACCGTTGGACCGTGCCGGAACTATTGAGCTACAGAGTGCCTCCCGCGGTCCTTTTAAGGCAGGAGGATGATCAGATTGAATGCAGTCCTACCCCGGCAGGCACCCTGAAGGATCATCATCAGGTTTGCAAGATTGGGGCCTGATATGACGGAGGTTGCTTGATAGGAGTTGCCGCTGCAGCGTTCGAAAGCGGAGCAGCGCCTGTCCATGCAGGACGCTCCTTAAGCCCTCCCGAACGTTCCCAACGGGCCAGGCGCGGGCCATGATGCACGGATAGGCCTCCCCGGTCGCCGTAACGCATAGATTGCCATTGTGGCATGCGCCGCACAGCTCCTCCAGCTGGCGCAGGGGCTCCCTGTAAGAGCCGTCCGAATCTGCCCGCCCCACCCGGCGCGCGCGATCCACGCTGATGTTCCGAACGCCGCGGGCCTTCAGGAACTCTCGGAGCTCCTCCACTTCCTCATCGGTCTGATTGATCTGGACGATCCCAACCCTTACGGGGATCCCCGCCTCCACGGCCCGGTCTATCGCCTTCAGAGTTCGATGATGGCTGCCTCGGACTCCCGTGATCGCATCGTGGGCATCGGGCCTGGTGTGATAGAACGAGAAGGCCACCTTCACGCCCAGCTCGCTGAAGAGGGAGAGCCATTTCGGAGACAGGAGGGTGCCGTTGGTGAACACTTCGATGCTTTCGTATCCCAGGCGATGGGCGGTTTGAAGCAGGGCTTCGAGGGCCGGATGAAGCAGGGGCTCTCCGCCGATGAACTGGACGCTTTTGCAGCCTTCGCTTCGGGCCTCGTGCAGAAGCCTGATCCAGTCGTGGGTGGTCAGTCCTTCGAGGAGTGGGAGGGTAGGGCCAGCGCTTGCGTAGCAGTGGACGCATTGGAGGTTGCATTTTCGAGCGAGCTCCAGCCAGAGATGACGCAGTTCTCCATTCTGGGCGGTGGCCGGGGAGCCGGCTGCGTGAGCCATGGCCATCCTCCTGGAACGGGTTGTCGGGCTTTCCCTCGCCGGGGCCTTCGGGCGTCCTGCGATGCCATCTCGTCGGCCCTGCCTCAGGCGAGGCGCTTCGCGTTTGGAAACCATGGTAAATCTATCAGGTTCAGAAAGCAAAGCCCCCCTCGGAACAGACAGGAGGAGGTTAATTTGCCGGGAAGGGGTCGGGCGAGGCGCTGACGTCAAAGATCTCCTTGCTCAAAGAGCCGTTGCGCGGCGATTTTCGCAACCTTCCGAGCTGCCATCGGCGGGACGAAACGGGCGCTGCGCCCAAAGGCGAAGGCGGCTACCCGATCGCCCGGCGCGCCTGCTCCACCAGCGCCTCATCGGGCGCCTCCCCCGCCTCCGCGCAGGCGCGAAGGTAGCCCTGCAGCAGCTCATCAGCCCGCTTGCGGAAGGCGGCCGGGATCTCCCGAACAAAAGGCAGGAGGATCCGCAGGCCCTCCGCGAAGGCCTCCCGGGCCTCCGGCGCCCGCCCCAAGCCCAGCAGGACCTTTCCATGGACGCATAGGCTTTCTGCCAGATCGGGCAAGGAAGCCCGAGGATTTTGCTGGGTCAGCCGGCGGCGGATCTCCACCGCTTCCTGGATGGCCAGCAGGGCCTCCTCCTGCCGGCCCAACACGGAAAGTATATTGCCCAGGGTGTTGAGGCTGCTGGCCAGGTGGGGCAGGAAGGCGTCGGGGTTTTGCCGGGCCAGCCGGCGGCGGATCTCGAGGGCTTCCTGGACGGCCTGGAGGGCCTCCTCCAGTCGGCCCAATTCGGAAAGCCGATTGCCCAGGTTGTTGAGGCTCCTTGCCAGTTCGGGCAGGAAGGCGTCGGGGTGCTGGGCGGCCAGCCGGCGGCGGATCTCCACCGCTTCCCGGGTGGCTTCCAGAGCCTCCTCCCGCCGGCCCATTTCGGAAAGCATGACGCCCAGGTTGTGGAGGCTCATCGCCAGGTCGGGGAGGAAGGCGTCGGGGTGTTGGGCGGCCAGCCGGCGGCGGATCTCCGCGGCCTCCTGGGCAGCCGACAGGGCCTCCTCCCGCCAGCCTAATTCGGAAAGAGCGAAGCTCAGCCTGTTGAGGCTCCTTGCCAGTTCGGGCAGGAAGGCGTCGGGGTGTTGCCGGGCCAGCCGGCGGAAGATTTCCACCGCCTCCCGGGTAGCCTGCAGGGCTTCCTCTCGCCGGCCCGAGATGACAAGATACCAGCCCAAGTTATTGAGGCTCCTTGCCAGTTCGGGCAGGAAGGCATCGGGGTGTTGCCGGGCCAGCCGGCGGCAGATCTCCATCGCTTCCCGGGTGGCTTCCAGAGCCTCCTCCCGCCGGCCCAATTCAAAAAGGGCGAAGCCCAGGCTGTTCAAAACCCGGGCTCGCTCTTCCGGGTCCTCCTGCGGCGTCCGCGCCAGCCGGGCCCGGTAGAGATCGGCCAGGAAGGGCCGCAGGGCCAGGGTGCGGTCGGGGGCCGGCAGCGCCGCATCCAGCGCCCGCCATGCCGCGGGAGGCCACTCGGCCAGGCGCCCGGCGGCGGCCCGCATCCAGCCCTCCACCCGCCTTCGCTCCGCCCCCTCCTTCGCCCGCCCCCACAGGCGGGCCAGCGCCTCCAGGGCCTGCCGGGCCGCGCCGACGGCCTCCTCCGGCTCCGCCCCGGCCTCCTCGGGCGCGGGCAGGGCCATCGGGACCAGCTCCGGGCGCTCCGTCAGCCGCCGCATCAGGACG
>Ga0079992_123736_pt1 | contig 118794 bp, 106 predicted proteins | sample FaiFalFF_MnMetaG_3_FD_69197 | JGI IMG/M metagenome (GOLD analysis project Ga0079992, IMG submission 69197) | Freshwater microbial communities from Yellowstone National Park, Wyoming, USA - Fairy Falls B (FF_Mn_B) MetaG (SPADES assembly) (version 2) | ecosystem: Environmental > Aquatic >...
ACCATCGGACGCCCACCAATCTGGGCAATCACCGGCGCCAGCAACACCAAGCTCGCCACAATTCCTATCCCCAAAGCTCGTCTCATCGCATACCTCCTTGCTATAGGCTTCGATAGCCATCGTCCAATTCCTGCTTGGTGAAGTAGTTTCTGCTGCCTAACGCGATTATACCTCGTAGCATTAGACAGCTAAGACGGAGCGAAGGTTTCGCTTTAGACATAATGTCCCCCCGTTCTCCGCTTGCCGATACGAAGAACGGGGGGTTAATAATGCTAAGGGATACGGCATGTAACCCTTAGCACTGTCCCTCACCAAAGTGGAGCAGAACCGATAATAAATCGGCATCATCTACAACGCCATCGTTGTTCGTGTCCTCTGCTCCACCTGCATTCCCAAAGGCTAACAGAACCAAAAGCAGGTCGCTATCATTTACACAACCATCACCATCGATGTCACCGGGAATTTGAGGTGCGCGGTCTAACAAGAACGCTTCAAACCGAGCCGTAGCCGCATTATATCCCCAGCCAGCTATGTAGCGACTATTGGGGGAAATTGCCCTTGCTTCAATTAGACGACTGCCTGGTACTAATTGATCTCTAACCAGTTGGTTCAAGTCGGTGATTCTGCCATCTTCCCACATGGTCGCCCGAAACTCAAGTTCTCCACTTTGCTTTCTAAACTGGGATGTACCTACAATAGTATAGCCTCCGATATCTACGCTGTATGCCATGCTGTCGTTGCCACCAGGTAGTGTACCGAGATCTTGCATAATGCCTGACCAGCGAAATGCTCGAACACGGTTATTATTATCCCATGCCCAGCCAACTATTACAGAACCTGTACCGCTTACATCCTCGGCCGCACTGCAACAGCCTCCTAAGGTGCCTAATTCATGGATGTTTTGGTCGCCGCTGGCAAGACCATCCCAATAAAAGGCTCGCCAATTACCTTGAGCATCTCTGACGCGCCCTACGATTCGGGGAATCACATCTCCAATTGCCGAGGCGTAACTGTGTCTGCTTGGAGGAGTTCCTTCAAGAAAGTACGGACCGTTTACAGATCTTTCTCCTGATATCCAGTAGGCAGCGTATGGATATCCTGCATAATCTGCCCAACCGACCACATACCGATCGTCTGGGCTACCGCTTTTTGGTCCGATATCGAAGGCACTGCTGAATCGCGTTCCAAGTTCGTATCGTATGTTGCTCCAATTGCTACGCCAACTGAACGCAGATGACATAAATTCAGATGGTGGTCGTGCAACCCAACCAACCATCATGAAGCGACCTCCATGAATGCCATCTTCTACAGCTTCAGCTCCGCTTGCTGACTGATTTAATGTCTGCAGACGTGTATCTGAGCGCCAGTAAAATGCATAGTGCGTACCGCTGCTTGTTTGGACATAGCCAACTACGATACCCGTGTTCGACACATCCGTCGCTACCGAACGATCCCCTATCGGGGCACCAAGCCAGTATAGCAAGGCAGATTGCGCATGGATGCTTGCCGGGTACTGCAAGACCCAGAGCATCAATAACACGCCAATTGCTCGCCGATAGCTCAATCGCTTCATCGACCCTGTCATTGTCATCGCTCTCATCGTTGACCTCCTTCCAAAAGTGTGATGGGCGTTTTGCCCATCCAGTATATTAAATGCACGCTACCCCTAAAATGTACCCTCGATGCGCGATAAAAAGCCCTGGATTCGCTCCCTCATAGAGCCATAATCGCTCAATTTTGGGCAGGATTCGTGCCGTAAAGGGCGAATCGTGCTGATGCGATGAGCAAGCGGTTGAGAATCGGTTTTGTGGGCAGTGGTTTTGTGGCGCGATTTCACGCCCAAGCGTTCGCCAGCGTGCGCAACGCCGAGATTACCGCCATCACCAGCCGAAACCTGCAGAGTGCGGGCGAGCTGGCACGCTATTGTCATGAGCTGGGTGTGGGTCAGCCGAGGCTCTATACCGATGTGCGCGACATGGTACGCGACCCGGAGGTGGATGCCATCTGGTTCCTTGCACCCAACTATGTGCGCGTGGAGTTTATCGAGGCGATAGCCGACGAGGTGCTTCGTGGGCGTGCCACGCTGAAAGGGCTGGCAGTCGAAAAGCCCCTGGCACGCAACCTGAAAGAGGCACGCCAGATTCTCCAAGCGGTCGAGAGGGCGGGCATCCCCCACGGCTATCTGGAGAACCAGCTCTTTGCCCCGGCGGTTGTACGCGGGAAGGAGTTGCTCTGGCGTCGGGGCGCAGCCATTGCGGGCGAGCCGTATCTTGCTCGCTGCGCAGAGGAACACAGCGGTCCACACCGCGCTTGGTTCTGGCGGGGTGATTTACAAGGCGGCGGTGTGTTGAACGACATGATGTGCCATAGTGTCGCCGCGGGCTGGTATCTGCTGACCCCACCTGATCAGCCCCTTACAGCCCTTGTTCCGCGCTCGGTCTCGGCTCAAATCGCCTGCTTGAAATGGGCACGACCCGAATATGCGCAGCGATTGCGCCAAACCTATGCCCACGAGATGGAGGTGGACTATACGCGCCAGCCTGCTGAAGATTATGCCGCTGCCCGCATCGCCTTTGAAACACCCTCTGGCAACCGCGCGCTGGTGGAAGCCACTACCTCATGGTGCTTCGTGGGACCAGGCTTGCGCCTCACCTTCGAAGTGTTGGGACCCGAATACATGCTGGCTATCAACACGCTGGCAGGCGAAGGCACCATCTTTTTCAGCCGCCAAATCCAAGGCGCAGCGGGCGAAGACCTGGTCGAAAAGCAGAATGCCGAACAGGGGCTAATGCCCTATCTGGCGGACGAAGCGCATACCTACGGCTATATCGCCGAGAACCGCTATTTCACCGATTGTTTCCTGCAGGGCACGACGCCCTTCTGCACACTGAAGTATGGGGCACGCATCACGGAGCTGTTGATGGCAGCTTATCTGAGCGCAGAAGAGCGGCGCACCATCGACCTCCCCTGCCCCGACCTGGAAACCTTCGTGCCCGCGGTCGCACAAGGACGCTGGAAAGGGTGAGGGTCAGAGGCTCACTTTGTGGTATAATCTTGCCGATGGCTATCGAATCCAAACCCAAGCAAAGCGTATCGCTCAGCGAGTATGGGGAGGAAGCCATCCGATACTGGCGCGAGAGGTTATCCGATGGGAGCAGCTTTAGTCGCTCACTAACGAATTAACTTCCCCGTGATGAGCTTGTAAATGTCCAACGAGAAGACGGTTAGGAAGAGCGCCAGCACAATCACCAGTCCGACGGCTTGCACGCGCGCCATCGCCTCTGCACTCAGCTGCCGACGCCGTAACGCCTCCACCAGAAAGATAAGCAGATAACCGCCGTCCAAAATAGGGATGGGCAGCAGGTTGACAATGCCCAGCATGGTGCTAAGTGAGGCGGCGAAATCGGCGACATCGGCAAATCCCAGTCGCGCCGTTGCCCCTGTCACACTCACGATGGAAATCACGCTGCCCACCTCGTGGATATTGCCCTGCCCGAACAGCAAGCGTCGCAAGCTGTCAACAATGCCGACGCTAATCGTGATGGTCAGCAGCGCGCCCCGTTTCAGCACAGTGCCAACCGGCTCACGCCGTCGCTCGGTGTGCCACACGACGCCGATGCGCCCGATTTTTTGCTTTCTCCCCTTCCCCATCTCCACCTCTTCCAAACGCGGCGTCACTTGCACCGTAAGAGTCTGATTCTCCCGCTTCAGGGTGAGCTGGAGCGGTTTGTTCGCGCTGACACGAATAATTTTCGCGGCTTGCTCGGTCGTGTGGACTGGTTCCCCATTCACAGCGACCAGCACATCGCCGATGCGTAGACCCGCCTTCTGCGCGGGTGAATCAGGTTGCACAAAGCGGATACGCGGTGTGGTCTTATCCGAGGGCAATCCCGCTGTCAAGCCCACTATCACAAACAGCACAAAGCCGAACAGAATGCTTGCCAACGGTCCTGCCAGCACCGTCAGGAAGCGCATATAGAGCGGGCGCGAGGCGAAGCTGTTCGGATGCTGCACCTCATCGGGCAGCATGCCGGCGATGCGCACAAATCCGCCCACAGGCAACATGCGGATTGTATAAAGCGTGCCATCCCGATCCCGACCCAGCCGCACCAGAATCGGTCCGACGCCGATGGCGAACTCTTCCACCAGCATGCGGAACCGCTTCGCCATCCACATATGCCCAAACTCATGCGCTGCCACCAGCAGCGTGAACATCCCGACCAGATAGAGGATTGTCAGTATCACTTTTGCCTCCAAAGTTGTACATATTCGCGTGCCCAAGCATCGGCATCCAACACGGCTTGCAAGGTTGCCTTTGTGGGCTGGTGTGCCTCCATCGTCTTTTCCACAATTATCGGAATCTCGGTGAAGGCAATTTCTCCCTGTAGAAAGAGATGGACGGCAACCTCATTCGCGGCGTTCAGCACGGTCGGCATCGTGCCACCGATGCGCGCCGCCTCATATGCCAGCCTTAAACAAGGATACCTGTTCAGATCGGGCGATTCGAACTCCAGCGAGCGAATCTGCTCCAGACGCAGGCGCGGTAAGCCTGTGTCGAGGCGTTCCGGATACAGCAGCGCGTATTGGATGGGCAACCGCATATCAGGTTGACTCATCTGGGCAAGCACGGAACCATCCTGAAACTCCACCAGCGCATGCACGATGCTCTGCGGATGAATCAGCACCTCGATGCGCTCCAGCGGTAGCCCAAACAGCCACTGGGCTTCGATCACCTCCAGCCCTTTGTTCATCATGGTCGCTGAGTCGATCGTGATTTTGGGTCCCATGCGCCAGTTTGGGTGCTGCAGGGCTTCCTCAACCGTGATGGTGTCGAAGGTTTCGAGCGGGCGCAGACGAAACGGTCCACCCGATGCCGTTAGAATCACGCGCTCAACGGCTTTTTGGCGATTGCCTTGCAGGATTTGGAACACGCCTGAATGCTCACTGTCGATAGGCAGGATAGGCACTGCGCACGCCTGTGCCCGCTGCATCACATACTCCCCTGCCCCGACCAACACCTCTTTGGTTGCCAGCGCGATGGCCTTACCTGCTTCAATGGCTGCCAGTGTGGGTTGAAGCGCCACCATACCAGCCAGCGCGACCACCACCACATCGATATCGGCAGCACGGACCAGCTCACATAGTCCCTCCACGCCCCAGTAGAGTTGGTATCGCGCCGAAACGGATGCCGAAGGTGCCAGCAATCCCAGCCTTTCCACACCAAACGCTTCTGCCTGTTTGTGCAGCGTCTCCCAATCGCTATTGGCTGCCAGCGCGACCACTTGCAACTGCTGGGGCAGACGGCGAATCACATCCAGTGTCTGTTGACCGATGGAGCCTGTTGACCCCAGAATCGCCACACGCCTCATGCATGAAAAATTATACTCCATCATCGCGAATGCCCGTGATGCGTCCAACTGCTTCCAAAAACTGTTCCAAATCGCCCAGCTGCGTGCGCGCTATTTGCAGCACCCGCTGATCGTCCACATCCCAATAGCGATGCACCAACAGGTTTCGGAATCGTGCCATCGCGCGTAGCGAATCGGCGAGCGACTTCTCCAGAATGCCTTCATCTCCCAGCACTTCGAAACACTCGGGATAGCTAAGGGGCACTTGGTGCGCTAATCGGGCAGCCAGATGATTGCATAAGTCCGCCGCATCCTGTACCAGCTCGATGAGCCACAACTTGACGGTCTCGATGTTGCGCTCATCGCTCCAAAACTGTTCATCGGGTAGCGAAGCCAGCCGCGTGATGCGTTCGATATTCCGCCTGATAGCGGTTGCTTTTGTGCGGATAAGCTCGGCATTTACACGCTTCACCCCAATACCTCCCTTAAATGCTGATATGCCATCGGCTGGAAATCCCAATACATGCGGCGCACATGCTCAATAAATTGGTAGCACCGCTCAGGGTCACGCATCAGCAAGGGGCGTCCTGCTGTGGCATAAAATTGAAAATTCAGCGGTGCGCGATTGATGACCCGCACATCTACGGGATAGCGCACGATAGGCTCCAACTCGTCCATAAGCCGTAGCATAAAGGCAAGCGGGTCGTGAGCCGCATCCGACTCGGGTTCCACATAGAGCGCGATATCGATATCATGAAACGGCAATCCCTCATCGAAGGAGCCGTGCACCCACGCACCCACAATCTCGGAATAGCGGCTTAGTCGCTCCGCCAGTTGCTGGGCGATTCGCTCGCGCTCTTCCCTGCTTAGTTCGTACACCGGTCGTTCCACTGTTAATAAAGTGTACCTTTTCCTTTCGTTCGCGCCTTATTGGGCTGGGAGTGTTCGAAAATCGGGGTCTTTAGGCGTTCCCGTGCCCTATTTGCGAACACCCCCTTGTTGGGCTTGATTCGGTGCGTGCGATTGGGGTACAATTCAGTGGGGAGCCATGAAAGTAGCGACGAAGGCAGTTGCCCTGCCCCATCCTTGGGCGTTGGTGATGGAAAAGCTTTATGCCTATTGGCTTTTGAGCAAGCCGCGCGTGACGCTGCTGGTTCTCTTCAGCACGGCAGCTGGATTAACGCTGGGCGGATGGGGGCGTCCACTGGAAGCGAAATTAATCCTTGTCACCCTCGTTGGCTCATGGCTGGTGATAGCCTCTGCGAACGCTTTTAATCAGGTCATCGAGTGGCGCACGGATGCGCGCATGAGGCGCACGGCATCCCGCCCTGTTCCGTCGGGCAAGGTGGGCGTACAGGAAGGCTGGTTAATCGCCACCGTGTGGGGTGTGATGGGCATCTGGATGCTGGCGCTTCTGGTGAGTAAGCTGGTGGCGCTGCTTGGTGCCCTCTCTATCGGGCTTTATGCGTTCGCCTACACACCCCTTAAGCGAATCACGCCCTTCTGCACGGTGGTCGGGGCGATTCCGGGCGCGATGCCACCCTTGGCAGGTTGGGTCGCAGCGACGGGGCAGCTCCCCTCCCCTGCCCTGCTCCTGTTCGCGCTGCAGTTTGTTTGGCAGTTTCCTCACCTGTGGGCGATCGCATGGTTCAATCACTGCGATTATGAGCGTGTGGGCATCCGTCTGTTGCCGTCGCGGGAGCCTAAGCGGGTGGCGATGTTGATTCTGCTTGCGACCCTGGGCATGACGGGTGTGAGTTTGCTGATGGCGCCTTTCCTGACGGCTCCCCTGCCCTACCTGCTGGGCGCAGGTTTACTGGGTGCATGGCACCTGCAGCGATCATGGCGATTTTATCGCATACCGGATGCGCCGCGTGCGCGTGGTGTGCTGCTCGCCTCCGTGCTTTATCTGCCGCTTTTGTTGGTATGGTTGTTCCTGATTCATCTGTGGAGAGGTTGATGCTTATGACGAAGACGAAGGCGCGTTCGAGGTTACCTTTGTATGGTGAGGGTGTCGGCGATGTGCCGCCACCCCGTCGCTTTGGTGGCGATGGTGAGCGTGAGCCGCCCTTTGACGCCGTGAGTGCCACTCGCTGGGGGATGGTAATGTTCCTGGCAGCGGTCACGATGATGTTCGGCGCACTGGCGATAATCTATCTGTTGCGTCTGCCTGTGCGTGCTGCCTTTCCCTTCGAGCTGCCCCGTCTCAGCTGGTTCAGCACAGCGGTGATTCTCATCAGCAGCATCAGCATGCAATACGCGCTGCATGCCGCACGCCATCAAAATCGGCTCGGCTTGTGTAGAGGGCTGGGCATCACCTTCGCGCTCGGCTGCCTCTTTCTCACCCTGCAGCTGCTGAGTTGGTTCATCGTCAAGCGGAGCGCAACCGAGGGCATCTTCACGGGGCTGTTCTACCTCTTCACGGGCTTGCATGGCGCCCATCTGCTGGGCGGCTTGATTTTCCTTGCCTATCTGCTCTATCGGGCGTTGCGCGATACGGGCTTGTTGTCTAACCCGCTGCTTGTGGAGATGGGCACGCTCTATTGGCATTTTCTGGACGCGCTCTGGGTCGCGCTCTTTATCCTCATGCAGGTGCGATAACACCGATGAAGCGGAAGTGGCTGGTTGGGCTGGCGTGGCTGGTGCTGGGGCTAACAGCGGTTGCCTTTCTGCTCGCGCTCTGGAGCCGTCAGGCAGCTCTCATCGCGCGCGAGAAAGCCCTGCCCGTTATCGGCGAGGTCTCCACCGATTTCACCCTCATCACCCAGTGGGACGAGAAACTCTCGCTGAACGATCTCAAAGGCAAAGTGTGGGTCGCCTACTTCTTTTTCAGCACCTGCTCCAGCATCTGCCCCCTTATGAACCACAACATGCGAGCCGTCCAAGAGGCGATTCGGGACAAGCCCGATGTGCTTATTGTGGGCTTCACGGTCGATCCCGAAACCGATACGCCTGAAGTATTGCGACGCTACGGCACGAAGTTCGGCGTGCAAAAGGGCAAATGGTACTATCTTACGGGGGAGAAGGCGTTGATTTATCGCATCGCACGCCAGAGTTTCAAGCTGGCGGCGGAACCCGCGCCGAATGTGCAGCCCGGCGGCGCACGCGATTTCATCCACAGTGAGAAGTTCGTGCTGGTAGATCGCCATGGACGCATCCGCGCCTACTACAACGGCACCGACAAAGCCTCTGTCCAGCAGCTTATCCGGGATATTCAGACCATCTACCGCGAAACAGGCACCCTTTGACTGATTGGATGGAGCGGGCTTATGTTTGGGGACCGGTTCACCGAATAGCAAAATAATGGAACTTAACCACGCCGTCAGCAGGGTATCCTTAGTTTAAGGGGTGTTTGGCAAATGCAGGACACGGCGTTGCTGATTGTGGATGTGCAGAACGATTTCTGTCCGGGTGGAGCGCTACCTGTGCCTGAAGGCGACCAAGTTGTGCCTGTGCTGAACCGGGTGGCGCAGTCTATAGCGCGTCAGGGTGGGCTGATCGTGGCATCCCGCGACTGGCATCCGCCTACCACCCGCCACTTCGCCGCTTACGGCGGCAAATGGCCCGTTCACTGCGTGCAAGACACGCCTGGCGCAGCGTTCCATCCCGACCTGAAACTGCCGGAGGGCGCGCTCATCATTAGCAAAGGCACCAGCGAGAGCGACGACGGCTACTCTGCCTTCGAAGGGCGCACACCCGATGGCAGAACGCTCCTCGAGGTTCTACGCGAGCATGGCATTCGGCGGCTGGTGGTGGGTGGACTGGCAACCGACTACTGCGTGCGTGCCTCAGTGCTGGACGCGCTCAAGCACGGCTTCGAAGTGCAGGTGCTGACCGATGCGGTGCGTGGCGTCGACCTGCAACCGGGCGACAGCGAGCGCGCACTCCACGAGATGCAAGCCTCTGGTGCCACCTTGACCACATCGGAACAGCTACTCCGACAGGAGGCGAGCCAGCATGGGTGAGGTTCAAGAGCGCGAGGACGGGTTTGTGCCTATCTCACTGGAGCCAGACCCCGTGATTGAAGCCTACAAACAGCATATTGACCGCACTCTGCTTATCGAAAATCTCAAGCTGACCCCCACCGAGCGGCTGCGGAAACTGATGGAGATGGTCACGGTCTATCGAGAGTTGAAACGCGCAGGGGAGGCATTGAAGCGGCGATGACAGAGTACCCACAGGAGACGGACTTCTTGAAAGCGCTTGAAGCACTTCATCAGGCTAAGGTAGAATTTATCCTGATAGGAGGTCTTGCTGCCACCGTATGGGGATCCTCTCGTTTCACCCGCGATATCGATATTGTCTATCGCCGCTCGCCAGAGAACATCAGGCGCTTGGTCGAGGCACTCAACCCTTTTAGACCCTATCTACGCGGTGCGCCTCCTGGGCTACCCTTTCGGTGGCATGCTGAAACGGTCAAGCGCGGTTTGAACTTCACCTTGATTACCACAATTGGTCCCATCGACTTGCTGGGCGAAGTTGCAGGAGGAGGCACCTACGAGCAACTGCTTCCCCACACCGTCGAAACGCAGCTGTTCGGCATCCCCTGTCGCTGCGTGAACCTGACCAAGCTCATCGAGCTGAAGCGGGCAGCAGGACGCCCCCGCGACCTGGAAGCCATCGCCGAACTGGAGGTGCTGCGTGAGCTGTCCGAGGGCCCTGATACAGGAGTATAGGGGAGTATAGGCTAACCCTACCGTGACGCTCCCGCCAAAAAAGGCGCTTCTCCGACCCAGCTGATATAGAGCCGCTCACGGGGGCGTGTCATCGCCGTGTAAAGTAAATTCCGCTCGCGCCTCAGAAATTCTTCGCGCGTATCTGGATCTGACAGTTCCTGCGTTCTCAGGGGGAATAAGTCCGCTGCAACAATCGCGATTGCACGAAACTCCAGTCCCTTGATTGCGTGCGCAGTGCCGATATTAATCTCATATTCCGAAGCAGACCGCCCTTCACCGATGGGGCAAGGGGTCAGACCGAGCTGCTGCAACAGTGGAGGTACCAGCTCATCGACAATCTCCCGCGTGCGTCCAACGATGGCGATATGGTGATAGTTAATTCCATCCATCCTGCAGCATCTTACCCACTTGAGGAGCTGCTCGGCCTCATCGGTACGGCTCTTGCAGCGACGCAACACAGGAGGATGGTCAGGGTTGCGCAAACAGGGGATGGGACGCCACCCCGCTTTGATAGCCTCTTTGACCGCTTCGGGGTCATCCATCAGACGCGCTAACTCGATTTGGTGCTGTTCTGGCAGAACGCGCTCTGACTCCTGCTGGATTTCCAGCGTATTGCGGTAATTGATGCGAAGGCGTACGCTGCGCCCCCTCACATCGATACCGTATTCCTTCCATGGAACGCTGCGCGCGTAGATGCGCTGGGCAGCATCTACGCAGAAGAACAGGTTGTCAGGCTGGTCTCCAGGCGAGAGCGACCCCAGAAGATGCATTTGGGCGGGACCGAAGTCCTGAGCCTCGTCCACAAGCACACAGCGGAAGGGCGGCTTTGCACGGAATCGGCGCGCCAGCTCGTAGCACGCTTGATTAGGGGTCATCAGCAGCGCGTTGAGTAAGCGGGTGCGAATCTCAACAAAGATGGGCCAGAGTGCTTGGCGTGTGTTGGGGTCAAGGGCGCGCCCCCGCCCCACGCGCTCGAAGTTGAGGTAATCCTGCTCCGTGTGGATGCCCCACGCATCAACCACCTGCTCCCACTCTTGCCAAACAAACTCGGGCGAAAGAGCGAGTCTTTGCGACTGAGCGCATATCTGGGCGAACTTTATCTTCGACTTTAGCTCATCCGTGTTGTAAATGATTCTTACTTCTGGCAAAAAAGAATTCAGCTGCTCTTGCACAAACTCATCCAAGTGTTGTATGGCAAGGCGGGAAGGAACTCTTACGAGCAGTATCTCTGCACGCCGTTTGAGTTCGTTCGCGAGGCTTCGGGTGAAGGTAGTAAGCAAGATTTTCTCGTTTGGGTATCGCGCCAGCAACGCCTTCGCGCGGTGCAACGCGACGATGGTCTTCCCCGTTCCTGGACCGCCCGTGACGCGCGCAGGTCCCGAAAACGATCGCTGCGCCGCATCGCGCTGGGTCGAGTTCAAAAACACCAGCCACCGCTCCCAAGGATACTGCAGGTAGTTTTCAAGCTCCTCCCAATCCTGAGGTTGCCAGAGGGTTCCACGACGGATTGCCTCTTTGAAAGCCTCTTCCACAGTGCGATCCACTTGAGCAGGGGGCAAGAGTTTGTCTATCGGCTCTCCACTCAGCAGCAGATACAACCGCTCATAGGCTGGTTCAGTGATCCGCTCATCCTGGCGCAATTCGGTTAAGCGCGCTTCTAATTCGTCTCGCTCGAGGGCTTTGAGCGTCTTGACTTCCTCTGGAGGAGCGCCAAGCTTCACCAATTCCGTCAGGTCATAGGCGGCAAACGGGTAGCGTGCTAAATCAACCTCTGGCACTGTCTCAACTTCTGTTGTAGGTTGCTCCAAGCCTTCTCTTAGTAATAGACCCGCAACAACGAACTCACTATAGTCGTTAAACTGGGGCTTTACTCGTCTTGCCCACCTGTAGGCGTCATCATGAGGGGCAACATAGCAAAGTACTCGATATCCATCGTCCTCGTAGAAAATAACACGGTATCCGCTGGAGTTATCCAAACGCACGGAACGCCAATCGGGATTACCATGCACTTGTTCATAATGGTAGCGCGCTGGGGGGATTGGTTGTGCAAGGTCTTCAATTAAGCGAAACAGCGCTTGCTTCTGAGCATTAGAGAGATTCTCCAACGCTTTGGGAAAGTGCGTGGCATCGAAAACAACTTTAATCTGCTGTGTCATCATCCACCCCCTGGGTGTAGCGATCTCCAAACCGCTGGACATGTTTCGCTGCCTCTTGCGCCATCTGATTTGTCAGCCTGAGGCGTTCCTCCTGCGTCGAGGATGCGTACTCTATTGTCACATTCATCGTTTGCGCAAGCTCTCTTGCATACATTAACAGTTCTCGAAGATTATCCGAACGGCACTCGTACTCGCCGTTCCACTGCCTGACAACAAGTTCGGAGTCGGTGACGACCCGCAGGTCTGTGATGTTCAACTGGTGTGCTTCCTCCAGGCATCGCACAAGTGCGTAGTACTCAGCGTAGTTGTTGGTCTGGATACCGAACGGCTCACAGATACTTGCCAGCAAAAACCCCGATTCGTCGTAGATTCGCACGGCAATCGCCGCGTAGGTCGGGTTCTGCAGTGAAGACCCATCTATGTATGCTACGGCTCGCATAGCACGAAGTATATTCGTGCAACACTCTATGTTTCCTGCTCTGTATTGCCATGGGGTATAATAAAAGCGTGGGCACGATTCCTGTCATCGTCGAGCTCCAGTGTGGAGGAGGGAGGCATCCCATCCAGGTTTCCATCGCCTTCTGGGGGGAGGTGCTGGCACCCAGCGATCCGTTCAGTATGGTTCTTGGACAGGCGTTTGCTCGTATGGTGCCGCAGGAGTGTTATCAAAGATACCATCGCCTCGTGCAAGAGTTAGAACTGAGCGCACCTCTGATGACCGAGCGCGTGCTGCTGCAGGGGCATGCCTTACATGATAACCCTACCATCCGCAACTGCTGGCAGGCGCTGCTCGATGCGTGTGCCCAAGCAGAGAGCATCGCGCAACAAATACTGCAGGGCGGCGGCGATGCACGCGCCTACGAATGGGCACTTGCGGTTGTAGGTTCTGAAGCAATGCTGGCTGACTACTTAGATGAGAAACCACTCCGAAACTGGGAAAGGGGCAACCAGCTCTGGTTGCTACGCCGCGCCATAAGCGGCGACCGACGCGTCTGGAAATTCCTGTGGGAGGGGTTACCACAAATTCGCGATTCTCTGCAAGAGAATGCCTCACTGGTAGCGCTGGCGATGGGGCTGGGGCAATCACAAAGCGACTACGCTTGGGACACGCTGGAGCCGCTCATCGAGCATCCTGACCCGAGTGTTCGGGTGGCTGCGACAGATGCGGTGGCACAACTTGGCGAGACGCGCGCCTTGAATCCCTTACGGCATCGGATCCAAAGCGAGCAAGAGCAGGCGGTCGTCAATTCGGTGATTCGTGCGCTGGGTGCAATTGGTGAAACACAAGACGCAAGCGATCTAATCGATTATGGATTCCGCCGTCCCGCCTACCGTGCAGCAGTCCGCGACGCGCTCATTCGATTGGGAAACAAGTCAGTTCCTGCGATTGCAGATGCTATGCGTGACTTACCTGATGACGCCATGAAAGAGGTGCTACTCCAAGCGCTTCAAGGAATTGCAACGCCCGAAGTCGTTCCCATCCTTGATCGCGTCGTGCGTCAATCGGATCGTCGGCGTTTGCGTCTTGGAGCCGTGAGTGTATTGCGTTCACTAAGCCTCGTAGAGGTTATTCCCTCGCTTATCTATGCGCTGGGCGACTCGCGCCATCAAGTGCGTCAGGAGGCGTTTGCAGCGATCGTTGAACGCGGCACGGTGGCAACCGACCTTTTGCTGGACGCTTTACAAAACCCGCAGCAGTGGAGCCCCGAAACACGCTTCGTCGCCCAGTGGAGCGTGGCGCGCGCCTTAGCAAGGATTGGAGGCGACACCGTTAAGCAAACCCTGATGGAACTTGCCGAAAGCTACGACCTCAACCAACGATGGGCTGCCATAACCGCTTTGAGGTATGCCGACTATTCCGATCTGAGTGAATGGATGGCTGCCCGATTGCAAGGATCACCGTGGACGATTCAGCACGAGTGCGCACTCTACCTCTGGAAGTATCCGTCACCAGACACCATACCCGCACTAATGGACGCGATCAATAACTCTTCGCTTATGCTTCGAGAGGTCTTCGAACGCGCCGTCGTCCGAAATGGTCTCGATGCGATTCCCGTCTTGCAAGCGCGTTTTCGCGAGTGGGATACATTCCCACAAAAGCAGAGCCTTGTACAGATCTTGCGTCAGATTGGACATCCAGCGGGTCGGTCAATCTTGGAAGAGTTAGCGCAAGACGATGATGCACGCATCACACGCGCGGCAAAGGAAGCGTTAAACACGATTCCTACGGGGGTGTAGCCATGACCTTTCGGGAGATCGATAATCTGCGTAAGCAGGGAAGACTGGAAGAGGCGTATCGTCTTGCCCGCCAGGCATTAGAGAATGCACCTGAGGACCTTTGGTTGAAGCGCGGGATGGGGTGGGTGCTATACGATCTAATCAAACGCGAGCTGCGAGAGGTCCACGAAGAGGAGGAGGTAGAACAGCTAGCCGATACGGTTAATGTCAACCTCCGTCGTGTTCACCGCTACTTCACGGAGTTTCGTCAACTATCGTTGCCGTTAGAGGACAATGTGATACGCTCTCAGATGCTGCGCTTGGCGGTTCAAGCCCAAAAGGCGGGGTGGAAAGGCTTCCTCGACTTCGTGGAGTGGTGGGGATTAGAACACCTGGCTTCAGAAGACTGGGAACCTTCCCAGACGGAGGATGGGCGCGAATTGCCCTGTTTAGCGCTTCGCGTGCTCTACGCTCTGGGGCGTGTCCTGAGGAGTTTACCCCCTCAAGACAGTCGCGTGACCTGGATTCTTGAACATCTTCAGGAAGGCTTGAGTCGCTATCTTGATGACCAGTGGCTGCTGCGGAGCAAAGGGTTCGCCTTGGCAAAGCTCGCACGCTTCAATGAAGCGCGAGAAGTGATGATTCAAGTGCTACGCAAAAACCCTCGTGAATGGTGGCGTTGGAGGGAGATGGGAGAGCTGCTGGAAGCCGACGACCCCGAACAAGCAATCATGTGCTACTACCATGCCTGCACATTAGAACGCGATAAAGGGAAGCTGGTAGGAGTATATCTGCGGCTGGCGCAACTGCTTGCCGCCCAAGCGCGTTATGATGAAGCTGCCTGGTGCGCGGAGCGTGCCCGTGCCACCCGCGAGAGCAGAGGCTGGCGAATTCCCCAAGAGTTGCAGGAGCTACTCGACACTGACTGGTTCTGCACACACCGAAACGCGCCAGAACCCCAGATTCACACCGAGCGATTCGCGACCTTGTTTTTGATGGGAATCCGTGAAGAGGATGTTGAGTATAGGCGCGCTGTGCTGGATCACCACAACGCTCAAAAAGGATTGGCATACTTCCTTTGGTCGCCGCGCGAGGGGACAGCAGTTCGCTATAATCGCTTTCCCGAGATACAAAAAGCCTCTGTCGGGACGATGGCTGAGCTGGAGATTGCCCACCATGAGGAACGAACCCTTGTAATCGCATGCCGCCTGATACCGTTCCAAGAGATCCCTAATTTCGCGGTTCAGGTGCGCGGACGGCTCAGGCGGCGTGCAGGTCAAAACCACGGTTTCGTTCATACGGACACTGGGGAGCGATACTTCGTGCCGCCCAAAACTGTGGGAACGCTCCATGACGGCGCAAGAGTCGAAGCCACATGCGTATACAAATACAATCCTGAACGAGACCAAGAAAGCTGGGTTGTGCTGAGCCTAACGCCCGTCGCGTGAAGGTGTCTCAAATTGCTACAAGGGAGGTTTCAAAATTGGCGATAGAGGTTATCCCGCTTGGTGGCGCGGGCGAGATCGGGAAGAATCTGAACCTGGTTCGCTATAATGGTCAGACACTGATAGTGGACTGCGGCATCTCCTTTCCGGGTGAAGACCTGCCCGGCGTCGATCTGGTGATGCCAGACCCCACCTATCTGTATGCCTGCCGTGATGAGGTGCTGGGTATTTTGCTCACGCACGGGCACGAAGACCATGTGGGCGCCCTGCCGTATGTGCTGCCCAACCTACCAGTACCCCTCTATGGCACACGACTGACCCTCGCGCTGGTGGAGGGCAAACTGCGTGAACGACGCCTACGGGCAGACCTGCGTGTCGTCGCACCGGGTGAAACTTTCGCGCTCGGCGACTTCGAGGTGGAGGTCATCCGCGTCACGCACAGCATCCCCGACTCGGTCGCCTTCGCGTTGCACACCCCAGAGGGCACCATCGTGTTCACTGGCGATTTCAAGTTCGACCACACGCCCGTAGACGGTCAGCGCACCGATTTCAATCAGTTGGCTCGCGTGGGCGAGCGAGGTGTGCTGCTGCTGTTGAGCGACTGCACCAATGTGGAGCGACCGGGCTGGGGCGAATCGGAGAGCCGCGTGAGCGACGCCTTCTACACCCTCTTCGCGCAAGCCACGGGGCGCATCCTCATCACCACCTTCGCCTCCAATATCCATCGGATTCAGCAGGCGCTCGATATGGCAGCGCTTTATGGGCGCAAGGTCGCTATTCTGGGGCGACGCATGGAGCAGAATGTGGAGATCGCACTCCAACAGGGCTACCTCCACATCGAACCCGGACTGCTCATCAACGCGCGCCAGCTGGACGACTATCCCGACGAGCAACTGCTGGTGCTGACCACGGGTAGTCAGGGTGAGCCGCTTTCGGCTTTGAGCCAGATTGCTGCCGATGAGTATCCCCGCCTCAAAATCCGTCCCGGTGATATGGTCATCCTCTCGGCAACGCCCATCCCCGGCAACGAGAGCTTGGTGTGGCGCACGGTGAACCGCCTCATCCGACTGGGCGCACGGGTGGTGCATGAGAAAATCGCGCCTGTGCATGTGTCGGGGCATGCCTGCCAAGAGGAGCTGAAACTCATGCTAAGCCTGCTGAAGCCACGCTACATAGCTCCCCTCCACGGTGAACCGCGCCATCAGGCGCTCTATTTTGAGCTGGCACGGCAGATGGGCTATCGAGATGAGCAGATGTTCCTGCTGGAGAACGGCTCGGTACTGCGCATCGAGAACGGAATCGCCTCGCTTGGCGAGCCGGTGCCGGCTGGGCGCTACCTGATTGAAGAGGGGACAGAGGGCGTGTCCGAAGAGATTATCCGCGACCGCCGCCAGATAGCGCACGAGGGCATGCTCATCGCACTCATCACCCTGCGTGCCCAGACCGGCGACCTGCTGGACGACCCGCAGCTCATCCCGCGCGGATTTGAATGGCAAGACGAAGTGCAGATGGAGATGGCACGCGACGCCATTCGGGATGTGCTGGGCAAAATGCTGCCTGCCGAGCTAAGCGACTGGGACAATGTGCGCGAAGAGGTCACGATGACCCTGCGCCGCTTCTGCCGCAAACACCTGAACCGCCGCCCCCTCATCCTCCCCCTCGTGACTGAGGTGTAGGAGGCACCGTTAGGTAGACTCCAAAATATGATGGACGAGATTATCTTCGTGGTGCGCGAGTCGCCAGAAGGAGGCTATGAAGCCCACGCGTTAGGGCACTCTATTTTTACGGAAGCGGATACGCTGGAGGAACTGCGCCGCCAAGTGCAGGATGCCGTGCAGTGCCACTTCCCAGACGAAAGCCGTCCGAAAATCATACTCTTGTTTGAACTACTAAATGAAGCCCATTCCGTTTATGATTTATTGTGAAGATGTTGCAATTAATATTACAATTAATATCATAAATTTTTAGAGTATTGTCAGAACGAATGACTTGTAATTTATCTCCCCTGAAACAATTGGCTAACCACTCACCAATATCCACATCCCCATCTGGCGCTTTGAGTATCAGATTGATGGTTCGTTCAGAAATCTGTTCATAAAGGTGCGGGTTAGCATCAGAAACCACCTCACTCATAATTCGCAACCGAGGTTTCACCGAGGCCCTCTCTATCAAGCGTGACTGAGCAATCTCATCGCGTTCCAATTTTGCAAGATAGTCCAGAACTTGTTGCTGCTGTTCCTCTGGGATATTCGCTTGTTGCAGAACCTCCTGCCACAGGGACCTCAGCAGTTGCTCATTGGGAATTGTTTCAAAGAAAGTACCTTGCACAACCGATATCCGGCATTCTTTGGGATTGTCTCTCATAGTGCGCACCAGATAAAAACAGTCTCGCTCATTTAAACAGCCGACATTACCACCTGTCTTTTCCTCATAGCGTTGAACCGTTTCGCGCACAAGTGGGGTCAACTTGTCAAGCGATTTGCGTGCGCTTGGCAGCGTGGAATTGAAAGAGGCAACCTGCTTCCCCTTTGAATCTTTCAATTCCAACAACGCCCCATTGCCTACTGGATTGTGTGCTTCGCAGGCGAGAACAAAATCAGGAAACGCACCTGAATCTTTATCCCAATCCTGTATACCGAACCATGCTTCTGGTGTAATGTCAATATTTTCAGCCTCTTTCTTCACAAATTCGTACAGATGTCGGCGGGCGCCGATATAAGCGAAGGGGCGATACTGACTTGCCAGCTCTTCAAGGCTTTTAGCCGTAAGAGCGTCTGGATGCTGCTGTAGATACCGTGTAATGCAAAAATAGAGCTTACACACTCCCATAATTTGACTGTCTCTCAAACAAGGCAAACTGCCGATTTTGCCCCCAAGCCTCGCTGGTTTCCACTTGCCAAATCTCATCCAGATTGGGCGTGAAGCGGTAGTAGGTGCGCAGGGGCAGCACCGAATCGGCTTCACGCTGAACAGCCAACCTCCACTGGATCATCGCCACATTCATCGGATCAATCTCTATCGCCACACAGTGTCTTCCCAACTGTTCCGCCACAACCGCGGTTGTGCCTGTGCCCGCAAAGGGATCTAAAACCCAATCACCCGGCATGGTGGATGCCAACACAATCCGCAGCAGGAGAGCAACGGGGGACTGCTGCTTGTGGAACCGCTCACCGGAGGGGGTGCGCAGCGCCTCTGCGCCCGCGAAATAGCCCGAAGTTAACTCCCGAATATCATCCCACACATCCGTCACGAACATTCCCTCCTCTCGCTGATACCGATACTCGGGACGCAAGGGGGCATCGATACGCAGGCGATGGAACACACGCGGCTTGCGCCCCTTCGTGGCAAACGCAATAATCTGATAGCCCTTCCCAAACCGCCATTCGTTGGGCACAGCAGAAGTGCGCTTTGTCCAGATAATCAGGTTTTGCAGTTGAAAGCCTGCCTCGCGCAGCACGCGCAGCACATGCTCCGTATTTTTCTCACGCTGCATGAAATACACAGCACCACCCGGCTCGGTGAGGTTATAGACCATCCCACACACCTGCTGCATCCACTGCCAATACTCCGCTTCAGGGAGATGGTCGTCGAAGTGGTTATATTCTTTCCCCTGGTTGAATGGGGGATCCAAAAAGGTGAGCGCGAAGCGATAGCCTTGCGCTTTTAGCCCTTCCAGTTCCTGCAAACAGTCGCCTTGCTTGACAACCACCATCTTTTCGTACCCCTCACAGCCAAGCCTTTGTGAGTATACCCGATGGGGTACATTAGATTAGGCAGACTGTTTGGTGGTGGGCGGGAGATGGGAACTCTTTGGCTCAAGGTGGGGTATACTAAGATGGGCTTCAAAAGACCTGACAACATGACACTAAAGATGGAGGGACGACGATGCGATTCGATAAGCTGACCATCAAGGCACAGGAAGCGGTGCAGGAGGCGGTGCATCTTGCCGAGCAGTATCGCCATCCTGCGGTCGATAGCGAGCATCTGATGTTGGCGCTCTTGCAGCAGGAGGGAGGTGTTGTGCCTGCCATCCTGCAGAAGTTGGGCGTGATGCCTGCCGTCATTCGCAACGGTATCGAAGCCGAGTTGAAACGGCGTCCCCAAGCCTCGGGTGCCTCCGCCGTCGGAGCGCAGATGACCCAGCGACTGAAGGTGGTCTTCGATACCGCTTTCGAGGAGGCAACCCGCCTCAAGGATGAGTATGTCAGCACGGAACACCTGCTGTTGGGTCTCGCAGCGGATACCGCTGGTGAGGTAGGGCGCCTTCTGCGGGCGAACGGCGTCAGCCGAGATGCCATTCTGCGCGCCTTGCAAGACATCCGGGGCGGACAGCGCATCACGGACCAGAACCCCGAAGAGAAGTATCAGGCGTTGGAGAAGTATGGGCGTGATTTGACCCTGCTGGCGCGGCAGGGCAAGCTCGACCCCGTTATTGGGCGCGATGAGGAGATTCGGCGCGTCATCCATGTGTTGTCGCGCCGCACCAAGAACAACCCCGTGCTGATTGGTGAGCCGGGGGTCGGCAAGACCGCTATTGTCGAAGGGCTGGCGCAGCGCATCGTCGCAGGCGATGTGCCCGAGACCCTCAAGGAGAAACGCATCGTGCAGCTGGACCTCGGCGCGCTGATTGCCGGCGCCAAATATCGGGGCGAATTCGAAGAGCGGCTCAAAGCGGTGCTGCGCGAGGTCACCAGTGCGGAAGGGCGCATTATCCTCTTCATCGATGAGTTGCACACCCTTGTGGGCGCCGGCGCAGCCGAGGGCGCTATCGACGCCGCCAATATGCTCAAGCCGCTGCTGGCACGCGGCGAGCTACGCACCATCGGCGCCACCACCCTCGATGAGTACCGCAAGCATATCGAGAAAGACCCCGCATTGGAGCGACGCTTCCAGCCCGTCTATGTCGCCGAACCCAGCGTGGAGGACACCATCGCCATCCTGCGCGGGCTGAAGGAGCGGTACGAAGTGCATCACGGCGTGCGAATCAGCGACAGCGCGATTATCGCCGCCGCCAAACTCTCCCACCGCTACATCACCGACCGCTTCCTGCCCGATAAAGCCATCGACCTCATCGACGAAGCCGCCGCCAAGCTGCGCATGGAGATCGACTCGATGCCCACCGAAATCGACGAGATTGAGCGCAAAATCCGCCAACTGGAGATTGAGCGCGAAGCCCTGCGACGCGAGGAATCGCCCGAAGCACGCCAGCAGCTCGCCCGCCTGGAGCGCGAACTGGCAGAACTGAACGAAGAGAAGGCGCGACTGGTCGCCCAGTGGCAGCGCGAGAAGGAGATAATCACCCGCATCCGCGACCTCAAGGCACGCATCGAAGAGGTCAAGTTCCAAGAGCAGCAGGCGGAACGCGCCGGCGACTTCGCCAAAGCCGCCGAACTACGCTACGGCGTGCTGCTCGAACTCCAGAAGCAACTCCAAGCCGAGCAAGAGCAGCTCGCCGCCGTGCAGAAAGAGATGCAGCTGCTCAAGGAGGAGGTCGACGCCGACGACATCGCCGAAGTGGTCGCCAAATGGACAGGCATCCCCGTTCACCGATTGAAGGAATCGGAGACGGAGAAGCTGCTCCATATCGAAGAGCGGCTCAAACAGCGCGTGGTGGGACAGGATGAGGCGATTAGCGCCGTGGCGAACGCTATCCGACGCGCCCGCGCCGGACTGTCCGACCCCAACCGACCCATCGGCTCCTTCATCTTCCTCGGTCCCACGGGCGTCGGCAAAACCGAGCTGGCAAAAGCGCTCGCCGAATTCCTCTTCGACGACGAGCGCAACCTGGTGCGCATCGACATGAGCGAATACATGGAGCGACACGCCGTCGCACGCCTCATCGGCGCACCCCCCGGCTATGTCGGCTATGAGGAAGGCGGACAACTCACCGAAGCCATCCGACGCCGACCCTACAGCGTCATCCTGTTCGACGAAATCGAGAAGGCGCACCCCGAAGTGTTCAATGTGCTGCTGCAACTGCTGGACGACGGACGCCTCACCGACGGACAGGGACGCACCGTCGACTTCCGCAACACCCTCGTGATTATGACCAGCAACATCGGCTCCACCCTCTATCTGGAGATGGACGAGTTCAACAAGGAGGCGATTCGCGAGCAGATCCTGCAGGCGTTGCGGGCGCACTTCCGTCCCGAGTTCCTCAACCGCATCGATGAGATTGTGATGTTCAACCCGCTGGACATCCTGCAGATTAAGCGCATCGTGGAGTTGCAGCTGCAGCAGGTACAGAAGCGGCTGGACGAGCGCAAAATCAAGCTGGAGCTGACCGAAGAGGCGAAGATCGAGCTGGCAACCCGCGGCTTCGACCCGCAGTATGGCGCACGACCGCTGCGGCGCACCATCGAGCGCGAGGTGCTGAACCCGCTCGCCCAGAAGCTGCTCGCCCGCGAGTTCAGCGAAGGCGACACCATCCGCGTGGACTACCGCGACGGGCAGTTCCTCTTCGAGCGCGTGCTACCAGTGAAGGTATAGAATCGCCCTTTTGGCGAAGGGTGCGAGAACCCCCTCCTACAGGTTCCTCCTGCCTGCAGGAGGAACCGAGTGGGGTGCAGGTCGCTGTGGGGTACAATCTCTCAGCCGCAATGGTGGTGAGGTGAACCCATCGTGCTAACGGAGGTCTGGCAGGAGCCGTTGCCGGCGGACACGCTGAGTTTCGATGTGTTGCCCATCGAGCGCCAACCGACGCATCTGGTGACACTCGATGAGCAGCACCTGCGTTTCTGGCAGTGGCAGTCGGGCAAGTTCCAGCTGAGACGCACCGAGCGATGCTTGCTGCAGCGCGACCTCTATTGCCTGCCCAACCCGCCAAGCGGACGCCCCACACTCTATACCGATGGCGCTGGCTTCGAGTGGGGCGAAAAATTGCTCAAGCCGATTATCCCCACGCGCAAAGTGCCCATCGGGCGCATCCAAGATGAGGACGGTCTCGCACGCATCCTCTGCTTTGACCATGAAGAAGAGTCGCCCGTCTACTACATCCCCGACAAGCCCGATGCCTACGATGATACTGTGCTGTTCACGCCCGATGACCTGTTTGGGGGTAAGGTGGAGCGTGCGGTGATGGCGATACCGCGTCTGGCGAAAGCCTATAACCCGTTCTACAGGGCAGGCTATCGCTTCCTCTGCCTCTTGCGGCACAGCAAAAAGGAGCCAGCGCGGGTGTATGGCGTGGCAGCGGACCGCGTGGCATGGCTGGAGTGGCGGGATAAACGCGTCTACGCACGCTGGCGCACGGCGCTGCCCTCCATCGGTGCGCCACGCCGGGAGTCGCCGCTGGTGGTGCGGATGGGCGACCCGAAGGAGGAGGGCACGCTCGCCCTGCTCATTCTGCAAGCGACCTCTGAACGAGTCATCCTGCGCGCTTTCCGACCCACTCCTTGAAATCGGGTATCCTGAAAGAGGAGCGATGAACGAGGAAATCACGGCGGAGTTGAGCTTGGAGCAGCTGCAAACGGTGCCCGCAGAGCCGCTGCGTGTGCTGCCCATCGTGAAGTTTGTCGCCCGCAGCGAAATCGGCAAGGTGCGCGAGAATAACGAAGACAAATTCGACTTCTACGAGCCGGACGAGCCGTGGCGACTCGCCTCGCGCGGCAGCGTCTATCTGGTCTGCGACGGCATGGGGGGGCACGAGGCGGGACAGATTGCCAGCGAACTGGCAGCCAAGCTGTTCCTGCACCACTACTATCACAGCGAAGGCACACCCCAAGAGGCAGCCGAGCGTGCCGTGCTGCAGGCTCACGCCTATATCCAGCGCATGGGGCAGACCATCCCCTCCCGACGCGATATGGGCACCACACTCACCGCGCTCATCCTGCGTCAAGCCGAGGGCATTCTGGTGCATGTGGGCGATAGCCGCTGCTATCGGCTGCGCGAGGGGGAGCTGCAGCAGCTTACACGCGACCATACCCTTGTGCAGGAATGGGTGGAGCAAGGGCTGCTGACACCCGAAGCGGCCCGCTATAGCCCTTACGGCAGCGTCATCACGCAAGCCATCGGCGTGGAGAGCGAGCGCGGTGCGCTTCGTCCCGACATCGAAACCTTCCCCCTGCAGGAGGGCGACCTCTTCCTGCTCTGCTCCGACGGCTTGACCGACATGCTGGAGGATGCCGAGATTGCCGAGATTCTGCGCACGCAACCCCCGACCCAAGCCGCATGGACGCTGGTTGACCGCGCTTTAGCCGAGGGCGGACGCGACAACATCACCGTCGTGCTGGTGCAAATTCGGGAACTACGCTTGATGGAACCTTAATCAATTGAACACTAAGCAGGAATCGATGGAGGCATTGCGAAGGGGAATAGTAGCCCATGCAGCGGTTGAGGGTGGATTTGGAGCGGGATGGAGTTATGGAGATAGTGCAGTTCGTTCCGAGGACGGAACCCTGCTTAAAGGTCTATCGGCGTGGACAGCTGGTATGGCAAGGGGGAAAGCGCATCTGGCAAGCGTGGAAACTGCAAATCATCGACCTCGATGACGACCGCTACTGCGAATTCGTGCTGGGGGTCTATCGCGCCACACGCTTCTATCCGGCGAATAACAGCCTCTATGTACTGGGGTGGAACGGTCGGTACGCTTATCGCAAATGGATGGGTTCCCGCATGGCAGGTTGGTTGCACGATTTCGCGCTCGCCCGCTTTCGCCCCGATCAGCCTGTGCGCCTTGCCACTCTTGAACGCGACTCGGCAGGTCAGCCGCGGGTGCGTGTCTACCGCTGGTCAGGCTTCGGCTTCGTCGTCTGTTGGCAAAGCCAGCCGCTGCCCGCAACGGGGCGCTTACAACCGATGTCGCATCAGGTACTGCTGACCATCGGCAGACGACGCTATCGGCTCTATCAGCCTTCCGAACGCATGGAGTTTGCACTCCAGGAGGTCAAGCATGCAAAAGCCATTTAATCTGTCGACAGTGATTAATCTCAAGCAGTTCAAGATATCCAGGGCTGCGCGTCAAAAGCTGGAACAGCATGGCTTTGTGATTGTGCCTGCGTTAAATGAGCAACCCTTCTTCATCTACGAGCAAAATGCTTATGCCCGAGTGCCCCACTTCGTCACGCTCGATAGCGTGATGCACCTCTATCATCTATTCTTCCAGTTCGCGTTACGGCGATTAGAGACCAAGGCGTTGGCGCCATTGGTTGCCCAGTTGACCCGCCGCTTGTTAGCAGAGTGTAAGGAGATGTACCGCCAAGCTCCCGCTTCACTTAGGGGAGCGGCATTGCGCAACATCGCCTATGTGGGGGTAGCAGCCGAGTTGATGGGGTTGAAGGAATCGATCCCGGAGCCGGCTCACCCGATGGTTAGGAAGGAGCTGGAGCTTATTCAAGCGACGGCAGGGCTTGAAGTGGGCGCGATTTTGCCCTACGCAATCGATTACTCCCAGTTTATTGTGCGCGGGCATTACACGCGCACGCCCCTGCTGCGACGCTATTTCCGCACCGTGATGTGGTTTGGGCTGTTTCCCTTCAGCCCTCGCCGATTGGTGCCCGTCAACGGAACCGAGCTGACGCCGGAGCCGTTGCGCCAAGCCCTGCTTTTGACCTATGCGCTCTATCGGGCGAACCTGGTGGACACCTGGCAGAAGATTATGACGCCCATCGACTTTCTGGTGGGTCTGGCAGATGACTTGACGCCGCCTGAGGTGAAGCAGATAATGGACGCGGTGTACGGAAAGTCGCCGCGCCTGATCGATTTGGCTGATGCAACTCGATTCGACCAGTTCACGCAACGCTTTCTGTCAGCGCGAATGCCCCAGATCCGCCCCAAGTTTGTGTCTGTAGGGGGTACGCTGCCGCCCTTGCCCGACCCAGACAGCCCGTGGATGCGCTTGCTGGGACAGCGGTATGTACCCGACAGCGAGATTCTTCAGGAATTGAGTGACCCGATCTCGCGCCCTGTGCCGCAGGGATTAGATGTGATGGCGGTGCTGGGCAGTGAGCGAGCGGTGCAGCATCTGGATAGCAAGCCCTCCCCATGGGCAGAGTATCGCTCGGTACGGCAGAAATTGACTGAGCGATTCGCCCGATTGAGCAAGCAGGAGTGGACGCGTAATGTGTACCTGGCATGGCTACATGTGCTGAAAGCGGTGCTGCAGCCGTTGCCCCAAGAGGCGCCCCCCGTCCTGCGCACACCCCACTGGCAAGATAAGTGCCTGCAAACGGCGTTGGCGTCTTGGGCGCAACTACGCCACGACACCATCCTCTATGCCAAACAATCCTTCGTGGCAGCCGAAGGAGGCGATTTCGCGGAGGAACCGCCTCCTAACCGTCATCACTGGGTGGAGCCGAACCTTGAAGCGTGGGATCGGTTGTTAGAACTGGTCCAGATAACCCAACGCTTGCCTTTGTTGGACGAAATCCTTCAGTCCAAGTTGAACGAGATGAAATCGTTAGTCACGCTATTGCGCACCTGTGCCCAAAAGCGGCTCCGCAATCAGCCGCTCACCAAATGGGAGTTAGATGAACTTGAGGGCATAGGGGGCTGGATGGACAGTTTGGCACTGAGCGTCGCCGGCGAGGAAGGAGCGGCATCTTGGCAAGACATCGTTCACCCTGCCGACCGTAAGATGGCGTGTGTTGCCGATGTGCATACCACCGTCGATAGGCGTCCAGGAGGAGTCGGCGAGGTGGTTTTAGAAGCAGCCGTAGGCTATGCCCATGCCATTTATGTGCTGGTGCCGGCGAGCAAGGGGCGTTCAGTGCTCACGCGCGGGGCGGTCTTCAGCTACTACGAGTTCACTCAGCCGCTCCAGCGACGCCTTACGGATGAGCAGTGGCAACAGATGCTGGAGAAGGGTAAAGCGCCCGCTCAGCCCAAGTGGATTGCTGCCCTTCAGGCAAAAGGGCTTGAAACCGTGGCGCCGCCTCTATAGGGTTGTCCATACGGCTGCGCTCTTAAATCAAGCCCCACGCCTGCAGAATCTCAGGCAGGGGCGGTTGCTGCCACAGCCATTCCACCCGCAGCCAGAAGTTAGGCAACACTTGGCTGCGATAGACCCCTTGAGAGCCGCTGTAGACCAGTTGGTAAACGCCTTGCTCGTTCAGCTGAGCGAACTCCGCTTGTTTGCGCTCTGGGTCAATCATCCAATATTCGGGCACACCCGCCGCTTCATATTCGTCAAACTTCTCGCCTCGATCGGTGGCGCGCCTGCCCGCGCTCACAATCTCTACCACAAGGTCAGGCGCGCCCTCCAGATACTGCTCGGTCAGGCGATCGAGATGCTCGTTCCGCACCACGATTAGGTCAGGTTCGCGCAGCATCTGCTTGCCGTCAGGCATCGTCAGGCGAACCAGAAACGGTGGAGGTAAAACCTCACCTATCGGATGGTGATCAAGCCAAGTCGCAACCAGCTTATACAAAAAGCCGTTACATCTCTGGTGAACTCTCGACGCTGGCATTTTGGGTATAACCCTCCCGCTTACCCACTCGGCGTGGGTGTCTTCATCTGCCCACGCCAGGAACTGCTCGAGGCTCATCTCCGCTTCGGACACCACCACTTTGCCTTCCCGCCCTGGTATCGGGTTCGTCATTTGTATCACCGAGCGAATCATACCCTATTCGGGTATCATTCTGTTCAGATGAGCGAGTGGAAGCGGACGCATTTTTGCGGTGAGTTGCGGCTGGCACATGTGGGTCAGATGGTGCGCCTGAACGGCTGGGTGCACCGTCTGCGCGACCTGGGCGGGTTGGTCTTCCTCGATATGCGCGACCGCACCGGGCTGGTGCAAGTGGTGTTCGACCCTGCCATCGACCGCGAGCTGCATGCGCGTGCAGGCGACCTGCGCGTGGAGTATTGCATCGGCGTTGAGGGTGAGGTGCGCCGGCGGCGCCCCGGCGCCGAGAATCCCAAACTGCCCACAGGCGACATCGAGGTGTTCGCGCACGCGCTCACCGTGTTCAACCCTTCCCGCACGCCACCCTTCCCGCTGAACGAGGAGCGGCTGGAAGTGGATGAGAATCTGCGCCTGAAGTATCGCTATCTCGATCTGCGACGCCCCGCCATGTATCGCCGCCTGGAACTGCGCCATCGCGTGGTCAAATATATTCGCGACTTTCTGTCCGCGCGCGGCTTTCTGGAGGTGGAGACGCCAATCCTCATCAAAAGCACGCCCGAAGGCGCCCGCGACTACCTGGTGCCCAGTCGGCTCTATCCGGGCAAGTTCTATGCGCTGCCGCAATCGCCTCAACAGCTCAAGCAGTTGCTGATGGTCGCCGGCGTGGAACGCTATTTTCAGATTGCCCGCTGCTTCCGCGATGAGGACCCACGCGCCGACCGCCAGCCCGAATTCACTCAGCTGGATTTGGAGATGTCGTTCGTGGAGCGCGACGACATCCTGAACCTCATCGAGGAGCTGTTTATCGGCATCGTGGAGAACTGCACCGATAAGCGTGTGCTGAAGCCGTTTCCACGCCTCACTTATGATGAGGCGATGCAGCGCTACGGCACCGACAAGCCCGACCTGCGCTTCGGGATGGAACTTATCGACCTGACCGACCTGCTGCGCGACACAGGTTTCCAAGCGTTTCGCACGGTCGTTGAGCAGGGCGGGATGGTGAAGGCAATCGTGATGCCCGGCTGCGCCGGCTATTCGCGCAAGGAGTGGGACGAGCTGAGCGAATTTGTGAAGCAATATGGCGCCAAGGGACTGGCACCGCTGGCACTGACCGACGAGGGCATCCGCTCGCCCATTGCCAAGTTCCTGAGCGAATCGGAGTTGCAAGGCATCCTCACGCGCACGGGGGCAAAAACGGGCGACCTCATCGGCATCGTGGCAGACACACCCAAAGTAGTGCATGACGCACTGGGACGCCTGCGCCAGCGCATGGGCGAACGCCTGCAACTGACCGACCCGAACCTGATGGCGTTCGCCTGGATTCTCGACTTCCCCCTGCTGGAGTGGAACGAGAAGGAGAACCGCTGGGACCCCAGCCATCACCCCTTCACCGCACCGCGCGAGGAGGACATCCCGCTGCTGGACACCGATCCGGGTAAGGTGCGCGCCCAATGCTATGACCTCGTGTGCAACGGGAACGAACTCGCCAGCGGCAGCATCCGTATCCATCGGCGCGAGCTGCAAGACAAAATCTTCCATCTGCTCGGCTACACCGATGAGGAGATTAAGGAGCGGTTCGGACACCTGCTGGAGGCGTTCGAGTACGGCGCACCCCCTCACGGCGGGATCGCACCCGGCATCGACCGCCTCGTGATGCTGCTAACAGACGACGAGACCATTCGGAATGTGATTGCCTTCCCCAAAAACACGGCGATGGTCGATGTGATGTTCGGCGCGCCCGCGCCCGTGAGCGAGGAGCAGCTGCGCGAGCTGCACATCCGCATCGTGGATGATGATGCCGACTGAACTGGTTGCCCCCGCTAAAATCAACTTGACCTTGGAAGTGTTGTATCGCCGCGCCGATGGCTATCACGCTATCGCCAGCATCATGCACATGCTGAGTCTGCACGACACCCTCCGGCTCACTCCCCAGCCTCAATCCCCAACCCCCCATATCGTGGTGGAAGGGTTTGCCGTGCCAACAGATGAGCGCAATCTGGTCTGGCGTGCGCTCGAGCAGGTGGGGCAGCTCGGCTGGCAAGTTCGGCTCATCAAGCGTATCCCGCCCGAATCGGGACTGGGTGGCGGCAGTAGTGATGCCGCCGCTATCCTGCGCTGTTTTCAGCGACGGCGTGCGGCGTCGAAACTCGGTTCCGATGTGCCCTTTTTCCTGAACGGCGTCTGCGCACGGGTGAGTGGGCGTGGCGAGCGGGTCAAACCGCTGCCTCCACCGCCGCCCTTCTGGTGGGTGCTGGCGAAGCCGCATGGGGTTGGCGTCTCCACCGCTTGGGCTTATCACCAGATGGGGCAGACACGCAGATCTGCCCCCACAAGGCGTTTGCCACGCGCCACCTTGCGCTTGCAAAAACGCCTGTTAAAAGGCGACATCTGCACGCCCGAGGACCTCGCCCCCCTGCTCCACAACGATTTCGAGGCGGTCGTGCTGCCTGCTTTGGAGCCGTTGCGTCGGCTGCGCGCCTGCCTGGAGGCATGGGGCGCGCTCCGAGTCCTGCTCTGTGGCAGTGGTGCGGCGCAGGCAGCTCTCTGCCGCTCCCAAAGTGAGGCGGAAACCGTCGCGCAAACGCTCCGAGCCGAGGGCTATTGGGCAGAAGCAGCACAGATGCTGCTTGTGGAGCCATCTGCGCCTTCAAGGGGTATCCTTAGCTCGACATGATTTATGACATCAGCCTGACGCTGGAGCCGGAGATGCCCATCTATCCGGGCGATGCGCCTTATGCGCTGGAACCGATGCTGCGTATCGCAGAGGGCGCAGTATGCAATCTGTCGCGCCTTGTGATGGGCACGCACACAGGCACCCACATCGACGCGCCCTGGCACTTTCATGAGCAGGGTAAGCGCGTGGAGCAGATTCCGCTGGAACGGTTGATTGGGCAGGCTTGGGTAGCGGATGTGCAGGGGCATCCCGCCATCACCGCTGAGGTGCTCCAACGCGCGCGCATCCCTCTCGTCACGCGCCTGCTGCTCAAAACCGATAACAGCACCCTTTGGCAGCAGCGCAAGTTCCAGAAAAAATTCGTCTACCTGACCGCCGACGCTGCTGATTGGCTCATCCAACACATGATAAGCGTCGTAGGGGTGGATTACCTCTCTATCGAGCAGTTCGGCGCGCCTGAGCCGGTGGTACATCGCAAGCTGTGTGGTGCAGGAATCGTGATTATAGAGGGTTTGAACCTGAGCGCGGTGCCCGAGGGCGAGTATGAGCTACTCTGCATGCCGCTCAAGATTCGGGATGGGGATGGCGCACCTGCCCGCGTTGCTCTGCGTACCTACTGACGGTATAATCTGGATTGCGATGCGACCCGTTATCGAAGTGCGGAATATCACAAAGGACTATCGGTTGGGCAAGATCGTGGTGCCCGCGCTGCGTGGCGTGAGCCTGACGGTGATGCCGGGCGAGTTCGTCGCCATTATGGGACCGTCAGGTTCAGGCAAGTCGACCTTTATGAACATCATCGGTTGCCTCGACCGCCCCACCAGCGGGGAGTATTATCTCAACGGAGAGCTGGTCAGCGCGATGAGCGACGCGCAGCTGGCACAGATTCGCAATCGTTATATAGGCTTTGTGTTTCAGACCTTTAACCTGCTGCCGCGCATGACGGCGTTGCGGAATGTGGAGTTGCCGTTGCTCTATGCGGGGGCACGCCATCGCGTTGAGCGGGCAAAGCGTGCGTTGGAGCTGGTTGGGCTGGGTGACCGCCTCCACCACCGCCCCAACGAGCTTTCAGGCGGGCAGCAGCAGCGCGTGGCGATCGCGCGCGCGATTGTTAACGACCCTTTGCTGATTTTAGCCGATGAACCAACGGGCAATCTCGACTCGCGTTCCAGCGAGGAGATTATGGCGATTTTCCAGCAGCTCAATCGTGAGGGGCGCACCATTCTGCTGGTGACGCATGAGCGCGAGATTGCCGAGCATGCGAAGCGTATCGTGCGCTTTCGGGATGGCAAGGTCATCGCGGACGAACCGGTCGCCAACCCGCGCGACGCCCTCCGCGAGCTGGAAACCCTGCCCGCCCTTTAGAGGGAGTGGGAGGCTGGCTTCAGCTTGGGCGATCCAGCTCCTCCCAGTAGAGGAGGCGGGCGCAGCTCTCACAGGTGATGAGTTCGGTGCCCTGCTCCAGCTGTTTCAGCAGATAGGGGGTTAGCACGGTGTGGCAGAAGTCGCATGCGCGATTCACCACTTTGGCGATGGCGATTTCGCCCAGTCGCTCGCGAATGAGTTCGTAGCGGGCAAGCGCTTCCGGATCGATCTGGCGGGCTAACTCTGCGCGTTGCTGCTCGTGGAAGCGGATTTCGCTCTCCAGCGTTGCCTTGCGATACTCATATTCTTGGCGATAGGCTTCGTAGCGCATCTCGATTTCGTTCATGCGCTCCTGTGATTGGTTGATTTGCTGGCGAAGGGTCTCCATCTTGTCCCACATCTCCAGCAGGCGCAGGTCCAGCTCGCTGCGGCGTCGCTTGAGGTAGTCCAGGTCGCCTTGCAGGGCAGCCAGTTCCTTCGGGTTCGTGATGCGTCCGGAGTAGAGTTCGCGCTCCGCCTCGCGGAACTTCTCGTCCATCTGACGCAGTTGCAGCTCCTGATCCACCGCTTCGGCATGGAGGGCGTCATACTCGCGTTTAATCTGCTCCAGGATAGCGCGCTGACGCTGGATCTCTTCCCGGATATGGTCGCCCGGGTCGAGTTTCTCCAGCGTTCGGCGCAGCTCCGCTATGTAGCGGTCGAGCTGCTGCAACTCATACAGCGAACGCATCGCGGGATGCATCGCTCACTCCCCAACGGTTTTGATGGGTATGATGTAGGGACGCACCTTTTTGCGAATTGGCTTATTGATTTCGTCCTCCTGCAGGTGCCAGACGGTGGAGCCTTTGTGTAATTCGAAGCACGGGTAGGCAGTCAGCAAGGAAGCGGTCAGCATGCGGGGTGTGCGCCGCACCACATTCACCTCATTGTGCAGGGTGAGGAAGTCAGCACCTGTCGGATGCAGGCGCATCACCTCGATGAGGATATGATAGGTGGACATCTGGTCGGCTTGCTGCTGCAGGCTTATGAGCCGCTCATAGCGAGAGGGCGGGATGGCAAGCAGCGGGTCCACCTGTCCCGTGTAGAGGAAGCGGAATACATCGGGTTGGTCGGTCTTGTGCAGCTCAAAAATCGCGCCCGATAGCACATCCAACTCGGTAAATCGCTCAAACAAGCCGAACACCAATCGCACCAGCGTGTTGAGCCAGACCTCGTGGGAGCGACCCTGCTCGTCGATAAAGGTGAGCTGCTGGATGTCGGGCGAGTCCTCGAAAAAGCCAGCGGGGATTTGGCACAGGGGGATGGTGCCCAGGTCCTTATGGGGCGGGCGCAGCACGAGGCGCACCTGATCGGGAATCGCTTCGGGCACAACCATCTGGTCATCATCGTTCACATCTTGGGCACGCCGGTCGTGAACCTCTAAGCGCAACGGGCGCGGGAAGGCATCCTCCAACAGCAAAATATCGTATGGCTCGCCCTCCTCGTTGCGAATATCGGGCAGTTCGGGCATGAGGAACACCGAGGGCAGCTCCCGCACATAGGGCGGGATGTCCTCTTCGTGCCCGAAGCGGTCATAGCCCAGCCATCGGATGCGCGGATCGCCTATCAGCGCGGAGATGAGCGTGTCCAAATCCTCCTTGAAGGTACGGCTGGTGGGGGACACTTCGAACATCTCTTCCAGCAGTTGGGCGGCGTGGGTGACGCCCTCGCGCTGCAAGATGAGGTTCACGATTTGCTCCACCTCGTCAGGGCGCAACTCCAGAGGCTGCATCTCCTCTTCGGGTAGTTGGCGATGGAGCTGTGCCGCGATGTCCAACGCACGCTGAAGCCACTCTGCCTGCACCGTTGCGGGATACCATTGCCCATCTGCGCCCCAGATAAACTGACCCGATTGCTGAATCAGGTCAAAGAGGGCGACCGCATCGTAGGGGTAGACCCAGCGCGGGTCTGGCGAAAGGGTGAGATACCAAGTCAAAAAGCCCAGAATGCGGTTCGACAGCGGCTCCTTCAGCTGCTGCAGGAACTCAAGCGGTGTATCGGGCAGTCGCCAGTCAAGCTTCTGTGCCTGCTTGAGATAAGGCGCTACATCGGACCAAGTGAGGTCGTTGTAGAAGAGGGCATCCTGAGCGGCGCGCTCACGCTCCTCCGGTCGCTCCCACTCATAGGGGATTGGCTCAATCCAGTCGGGGATAAAAAGCCACTCGCGCAGCCCCACGATGCGCTGGGGCGTGCAGAACAGATTCTCCGAATGCTGACATACCCGCGGTAAAATCGTTTCGTAATATTCGTAGCTGCGCCGGTAGTGGCTGCCGCACTCGCGCGCCACCTGCTCCACGGTCAGGGGCTGTCCCACGGCACGCACGACGCGCTCCACAAAGGCGGTCAAGGGCAGGCGTGGAGAGACCTTACGGTAGAGCGGCAGCCAGCGACGCTCCTCCTGCAGAAACCGTTCGGGCGCATTCAACAGCAATCCCCGCAGAATCGCTGAACTCAACGAGAGTTGCCGCGCCTCCAGCCGTGTCACCAGCTCATTCGTGCGCAGCGGCACAATCGCGCCCTCCATAAACGCCTGCACAATCTGTCCCAGCAGATAGTCCAACGACAGCCGATCTTTCGGGTCTTGCACAATCGTCTCTATCATCGCTTCGTCTCCTTGTGTCGTTTTCTGATTTGTCAGACAGGTCAGACAAGTCGGACGGGTCAGGTTAATATTATGACACATCGCGACGCCTGCGGGCGATTAGTCCAAACAACAGCCCCACCACCAACCAGCCGAGACCACCCCGCACCAGCACCAACAGCGCCTCCGCATCCAGTGTGGAAGCGAAGGGAGCGTTGCGACTGGCAACATCGAAAAAGTAGATGACCGGCATCGGGAACCAGAGCCAATGCAGGAAAGAGCTTACCTCTAACTGCAAAGGCGATACGCCGAACAGCAGGGTCAGGGCGAAGGGGGGCAAAATAGACAGCGCGACGGCAAGTGTGATAGACATCCAGCGCGCCACCCCCAACCCATGATGCCCCGCTAAGGCGGAACCCAGCCGCGCCACACCCCACAACAGCACCCAGATGCCATAGAGATAGAACACCATCGCAAAAAAGGCTGATTGCTGCGACAGGTTCAGAAATCTCCAAAGCGGCTGGCTTCCCAGCACAATTGCCCCTACCACGACCAGCCACAACAGCGTGATGTAGGGCAGAGCGCCCGCCGCCGAAGGCGCGAACATCCGCAGCGGGTTAAAAAGCCCATCATCCACAGCGGGATGCTCCTCGCGTTTGCCGATCGGCGTGATGAGCAGCACCGTCACCACCATCGGCACCGACACAATCAAAAGGAACCAGGTAATCACATCGGCGCCACTGCTCCAGAATCCTGGTCCCCCCACAGCGCCGCTCAAGATGGTTGCCATCCCCACGGTCGTCAGGTAGGTATAGACCGCTGCGACCAACAGCAGCTGGCGACGGAAGGAGGGCAACACATCTTTATCATACAGCCCGACCCGTCGCGCTGCACCTGTCATCACCAATCGCACGAACAGCAAGCAGACGACCAGGCTCACGACCCACGCTGGAATCTCCCAGCCGCCCACCCTCAGCGACAAGCCCGCCAGCACAGGGGCGCTGAAGGGGTTCAGCACGCTCAGCGGCGCCACCAGCTCGCGCCCCATCACCGTCGTAACGCCGCCTGAGGCAGCCGCGAAACTGAGCAGCGTGAACGGAAGCGTAGCCAGCAGATAGGCGAAGCAGAGCAGATAGCCCCCGAACACCGCCCACATCGAACTGCGCGAATAGGCGGAGGTGAACAGCGCCAGCGCACTGAGCGTCAGCCCGCTGAGTGCCAGCATGAGATAACTCTCCAGCACCTCGCCAAAAGTGGCGCCACCCAGCAGCACGCAGACCGCACTCGCTGGCAGCGTCAGCGCAATCAGCAGCACCAGAAAGGCGAAGGAACCCACCAACTTGCCCGTCAGCAGCTGGCGCGCACTCAGCGGGGTCGCCAGCAACAGATCCAGCGTGCGACGCTCCCGCTCCAGCGTCACCGCGCTCGCCGTCAACCCCGGCGCAATTAGCACAATCAGCGAAATCAGCGTGCTGAAAATAATCCAGTAGAACGCTTGCAGTTGTTGTTGGGCGCGATAGGGGTCCAGTATCACCTGGCTGCCCAGCGTGCTGGTGTATGCCAGCCCCACAATCAGAATCAGAAACAGCAGGTAGAGCGCCTGCAGCCAGTAGGCACGGGCGAAGCGCACGCGCACCCGTAGCTCCCGCACCACCACCGGATTGCCCACCACCTGCGTCACGATGCCCGCCACATAGCGCCACCACTCACGCCACCATGAGCGCCGTATCGTGACCGAACTTGCCATTGCACCCCTCCTTACCCAACGGGGATCGCCACGCCATACAGCGCGCGTGCCGCAGGTGAACAGAGAAAGAGAATCACCTCGCCCACCGCCTCCGGTGCGACCCAGCGGCTAAAATCAGCGTTGGGCATCGCCGCGCGATTCGCTGGCGTGTCGATGGTGCCCGGCAGCACGCAGTTCACATTAATCCCATGCTCTCTCAACTCGGCAGCCAGCGATTCGGTGAGCCGAACCACCGCGCTTTTGGCGGCGGCGTAAGCCGCCACGCCGGCTGAACCCAACAGTGCTGCGCGACCCGCCACATGCACGATTTTACCTTCACCCGCCTGCTGCATCAGCGGCACCACCGCCCGCGAAACGATGAACGCGACCCGCGCGTTGAGCGTGAGCATGTCATCCCAATCGTCAACTGTCATCTGATGCACGGGCACACCGCCCCGATAGCCCCCCACCGTGTTCACCACCACATCGAGCCGCCCGAACCGCTGCGCAATCTGCTGCACCATCGCCTCGGCGGGTGCCATCTCGCGTAAATCCACCCCGCCCAGCAGCAGATGCTGCGGATCCAACGCTAAATCGGGGAAAAGTTGGTGCAGTCTCGGCTCGCTACGGCTGGTCAGGGCAAGGGTTGCGCCCGCCGTGTGGAACTGTCGCGCCACCACACGCCCCAGCGCGCCCGTCGCACCCGTAATCAACACCACCTTGCCTGTAAAATCAAAAGGTGCCATCCTCGGTTAGATTGTACCCCAAAGACGCTTTGGCAATCTCTCACCGAGAACGGCACCCGCCACTTAGCAGCCTGCTCCAAAGTTGAACAGCACCACATTCAGGTCGCCATCATCCACAACTCCATCGCCCGTCACATCCGCAGGCAGGTTGCTGCCCTGCGAACCAAACGCAAACAGCACCTCCAGCAGGTCGCTATCATCCACCATCCGATCCCCGTTGATGTCGCCAGGCAACGCCACAATCACCGCCCGCGGCGCCTCAGGCGCAGGTGTCAAGTTCCCAGCATTATCCGACGCTGTCACATAGAAGGCGTAAGTGTGGCAGCCCGATTGCGCATCAAACGGCGCCTGCGTAATCGTCACATCGTTTAGCCACACACGGAACGGCTCGCCGTCCACCGACACCCACACCGTGTACGAACGCAGCCCAGAGCCACCCTCATCGTCCGCACCCGACCAGCGCACCATAAACGAGGGACGGTTCGTGTAGCTCGTCGACACCTCCACGCTCGTCGTCGGCGGCAGCGCGTCTATCGTGTTGAACACCTCGTTCGTTGTCAGCGGCTCTTCCGTGTCGAACACGATCGTCGCACTGTTGGTAATCACCGTCCCCGTCGGCACGGTACGCTTCGGCTTCACACGGAAGGTCACGAAGCCCTCGCCCTCGTGCTGTTCGTTGTTCGGCGGCAGAATGCCCAGCAGCGGGCTGGTCGGCGGCTCGCCCGTCTGCGGGTCAATCGCTGTCAGGCGGAAGGTCACTTGACCCGTCGTGATGTCCACGCCTGCCAGTATCCGCACCCGCAAGCCGCCGTCCTCTCCACGCATCTGCACCTCCGTCTGGAAGAAGCGTTGACCTGCAGGCGCCTCCACCGTGTAGCGCCCACCACGGAACGAAATCGTGCCCACCTCAAAGGTGCGCCAATCCAAGTCGGGGTCTAACTGGTCGGTAATCACCACTTCACGCGCGTGAGCTTGCGCCGTCGGCATGTTCTCAAACAGCACGGTGTAGGGTATCGGCTCCCGCCGCGGTACAAACCGTTGCTCACCAAAGCCTGTGGGGGATTGCTTCTCGTTAGGATCTCTTGGTACAACAACAGGTGTGTCTTTCTTATCCTTTTTCTTACAGGCATCATAAGCGTTCCATAGACTGATCGCACAATCTATCCAGCTGAGAAGTGTTGCCAGACCTGGAATAATCCTCCCAAGGAATCGTTCGTCCACACAGTCAGCAAGGTTGGATACTAAAGCGCTTACCATAGCTCTTAATAACTCAATGGCATTCCATAAACTCGGTTCTCGCCCAAGGTTAATTGCTGCTAATATCTTTGAGTAGATACCTTTTACAACACTAAAAATACACTGATCCGGAATATTAATTTGAAAAGTTGACAGAATGGCTGAAACACAGCTGAGAATAGCGTTAACTACTTGTGCCCAACAGGAGTCACTGGGAATACTAAATAATCCACTTTCCGATATCTCGTAAGCAGGCATTCCACCAAGAGCTATTGCTTCTACCGTAAGCAGATTCCCACCCACATGGGTGACAATTAGCGGGATTGTCGCCGAACCCTGCATGGGCACTAATGGTACCAATACAAAGATATACCGCCATCCATCAGATGAGTCATAGTATGATGGTAGCTGAATTGCGGGATCCTCCTCTGACCACTGAATAAGGGTTGGAAGCCGATACGGAGTCCCCACAGGAATCCGAACCAGTAGCACAACACCTATGGCATCGTTTCGCCCTGAATTATGCAGGGTAATGTAGTAAGTTGCTTGACCACCTGGGCGAATCGTATCTGGTCCACTCACACGCACAGTCAGTGGAGGTTGCGAAGCACTCTCAGCGACCACTTGAAGCGCGTTCTCAGCAAGAGCCTCCGCACCCGAAGAGGTGCGCACACCTACTGTGTAGAAACCTTCTGCAAGACCTTTTAGGTTGAATAACGCACGAACCTCACTTGAAGAAACAACTGTAACTGCAGGGGCATAGCGCCGATTGCCATTGGGTAGCACAATAAACGCCATCTCAACATCATCCAATTGCGCTCCCTGAATGCGCAGCGAGGCAAAGCCAGCATTCCCCACAATATTCGGCGACACCGCGCGAATGCCAAACGGCAACGCCTGCACCACTGTCTGATAGGGGCTATTCTGCGGCACATCCGCGCCGTACACCAGACCATAGTAGTAGCCTGCCTGGGAGCGCGGCACCACCGCCTCCTGATCCGCACCAAACGGACGCTCGTTGCGGTAGTCATACGCACTGCGCAACGCTATCTGACCGTACCGCACGAACAACTCCGTCTCCACAGTCTCCAACTGGCTGTCCACGCTCCACAGCAGCGTCTGACCCGCAGGCACATTCACCTTATAGAAGTGGCTGCGCGCATTCACCGAGAGCGTGTTGTTAAACGGCACGCCCAACTGCAACTCAATCACATCCAGCGCCACAGGTCCTGCAACGCCTGCATTGTTCGACTCATCGGTCTCCCGAACCGTGTTGCGCGCATCGGTGCGCACGATGATGTAGTAGTTGCCCGGCACGACACCAGGCAACGGCTCATTCAACTGACCCGTGTAGGACGCGCCCGGCTCCAGCCGACCCGAACGCTCAAAGCGCCCTATCAGCGTATCGTTGATGTCCCAACGATTGTCAGCGGACAGATACACCGAGTCGTACCACTGACCCACTGCCGCGTTGCTACCCGCGTTGCGCACGACCCACTGAATGAGCATCGGCGTGCCGGGCGAACCCGACGCAGGCACCGACACGCTCTCCACCACCAAGTCCGCAGGCGGCGCCACCGTAATCACCATCGCCTGCGTGTCCACGCCTACATTATTCCGTTCATCCGTCTCCGACAGCTCGTTCCCATAGTCCGACACCACAAACACATAGTACGGACCCGTCAAGTTCGCAGGCACTTGAATCGTGAACCGCACTGTGCGTGACTCGCCCGCGCCCAATGGCGTGGTATGCCGATAGGAACCCACCACCGGGTCAGTCGGATCCAGCAACAGATCCCGCGACAATATCACCACATCGCCCCACGCGCGGTAGGTCGCCTCGCTGCCCAGATTGCGCACTGTCCACACTATCTCGGCGGTCAACCCCGCTGTCGCCTCCGATGGTGCATCCACGCCTTCTACCGTCACATCCACCGACGGCAGCCCCACTTGCAGTGGGAACACATAGGCGATATTGTCGCTCTCATTATCGCACTCGAACACATGCCCTGTGTCGTCCGCCATCACCAGCACATAGTATTCACCAGGCGACACAAGCGGGATAGTCACCGTCGCCTGCTGCTGGTACGACTGACCTGGCGCAAGCGCGCTCGCCGCAGGCACGCGCGTCAGAAAGATCGCCCCGCTCAAGCTGGGCGTGCGCGATAGATAAATCGCATCTGTCCAGCCCGATGCCGATGCCTCACCCGTATTTGACACCCGCCAGCTCACCGTCACAGGCTGCAACATCTGCACCGACGAGGGATTCACACCGACTTGACCTACCTGCAGATTGGGCAACGGCGGATAACTCAACTGAATCGGCGCGCTCGCCGAGTTGTTGCCCTCCGCGTTGCACTCCACCACATTATTGTTTGCATCGGTGTCCACCCGAATCCGATACGAACCCAGCAGATTGGACGGCAGCTGAACCAATACCTCACGATCATACCTCCCACCTGCATCAAGCGCGCCACTGCGTGGAAACTCCCCAAGCACTCGGACGACACTACCGTCTGCACGCGTCAAACTCACCCGATCCACCCACGACGAAACTCGAGTGGCGCGATCGCCTTGATTGCGCACCCGCCAAGCAACAGTAATCTGGCTCCCGCTCACCGCCTGCGCAGGCACATAAGTAATCGTAACGGTCAAATCGGGCGATTGCAACTGCGTGGTCAGCGGAGCCGCTTGGCTCACATTGTTCGCCTCCGCGTCCGCAGGCGGGTTATACTCCACCACCTGGTTCGCATCGTCCGTCACCACGAACAGATAATACTGACCTGCAGGCAGGCACTCAGGCAAGCGCACGATCTCCGTATGCTCATACGACTCCCCACCAGGCAAATCGTTCCCGTAGACATAGGTTGCCAGCCGTGTCGCACGGTTTCTATCAAAGGTGGGGCGATCCGACAGGTAGACCGCATCTGTCCACGGCGCACGCGCAGAATCGGCGCCTTCGTTCACCACGCGCCAGCGCACCGAGATATTCTCCCCCGCTTGACCCGACGACGATGCCTGAACCTCTGCCACCTGCAGGTCTATCGTGTTCGGCGGAACTGCCAGCACCCGTATCGGCGTGCCAGAGACGCCTACATTGTTCACCTCGTTCGCAAACTCATACACCCGATTGGTCGAATCGGTCAGCACCAGCAGATAGTAGTCCCCTGCAGGCAAATCGCGCGGGATCGTAATGGGGAAATCTGCCACCGTGTAGCCCTCGCCCGGCTGCAGGTTCCCACCAAAATAGCGGCTGCCCACGAAACGGTCACGATTATCCAGCGTGGTGTCCGTAGAGAGATACAGCGCGTCATAGAAGCCGCGCTCGCCCGCAGGAATGTCGCGCGTGCCGCGATTCTCCACCCGCCAGCGCACCTGCACCGACTGACCCGCATAGCTCTGCGCAGGCGCGATCACCTGCGGCACAACCAAATCGGGTAGCGGCGGCACCGCAATATCAATCGCTATCGCCTCGCTGCGGTTGTTCGCCTCGTTCTCCTCCAATAGGTTGCGTCCCGAATCGGCCTCCACTATCAGATAGTAGCGTCCCACCAGCCCACGCGGGATGGCAAGGTTCGCCACCGAAGTGTAGCCCTCGCCAGAACCCAGCGCGCTCTCGTTCGGACGGCTGATTTGCGCCACCACCGACTGACCGCCTGCATCCTGCGCCAATAGCACGCGGTCGTACCAAGTGCCCGTCGTGGCGCCCTCGCCCTGATTGCGCACCTGCCAGCGCACCTCTATCGTCTGCCCAAAGAAGGCAGCCGCAGGCGCCTGGATACTCGGCACAATCAGGTCGGGAAGCGGAATCAGACGCGCTTGCAGGGCACGCGCCAGCGTGTTGTTATCCTCGCGGTCGCCCTCGTTATGCTGGTTCGTCGCGTCCGTGACGACAATAATGTAGTAAGTGCCTTCGGGGCTAATCCAACTGCGCGGGATGGAGACCACCTGCGTGCGCGACACCGACTGACCTGGCTCCAGCGTGCCAGCAAACGGATACTCGCCTATCAGCTGATCCGAGCCGTCCACCCGATCGTCGCGCGAGAAGTAGACCCGATCCCGCCAGCCCGCTGCAGGCAAACTCCCCGCGTTCGTTATCTGCCACGCGATATCAAACTGCGTATCGTTCCAGATTTCCTGCGGCACTTGCAGCGCGGTCACTTGCAGGTCCACCGCTCGCACGGTAAATGTGCCAATCTCCGAGACCGCCTCGTTGCCGCACTCGTCCCGCGACAGCACGCGGAACTCGTAGGTACGGTGGCCAACCAACCCCGTAATAGTGACGGTATGGTCGGTCACCAGGTTGGTGTCTAAGTTTGTGCGCTGCCAGGTGGTCTCGCCTTGCCGACGATACTCCACTTGCGAAGTGCTTGGCTCATCCGTTGTCCACTGAATGGTAGCACGATTAATTTGTGCATCAACTTGGATGTTGCTAATTTGCGGTGGGTTCGGGTCGTTGCGGAAGCGGAAAGTACGCGAGGTAGGTTCGGAAATATTACCGTCGAGATCCTGTGCACGCACTTCAAAAGTATAATCTCCAGCGTCAAGTTGGCTAAATGAAACAGCCGTTTGATACGACCACTCGCTCCATTCACCTGACTGACCATCCCGTGTAAGTCTCCAAGAGAAAAGCAGATCCTCAGGAGGTGTATTATCATCAATACCTTCCCAAGCGAAGCTTATCGGTAAACGGCAAACCAAACCACTAGGACCTTCGGTAATAAAGACTTGCGGAATTTCGCCTGCTTCGGGAAAAGGTGCAAGTAGTATCGTGCCCCAATCATCCCCAGCAAGCCCGAAGTTGCCACCCATTGTTTGTACAACTACAGACTTGCTACTGACTATGTGCACATCTTGATAGCCTGGCAAATAGAGAAAATCATCCGAATTTTTGATATATATATTACCATTGATATTAATTTCCGTGTTATTGTATGGAACAAATATATAGGCTCCGAAGCGCTGCGTATTAATGAAAAACTCCCTACCACCGTTTCCCTGATTAATAGTGGTATCGTCTCCCATATCTGCAATCGTGGTTCCGCCCTCTATGTCGCCTGCCCAGACAGCGACATTCCCCGTTGCTTCTAATCTCCAACGATTTTGTCCCACTCCCCTTCGAAAGTATGTCTGACCGCGCCTGAGAGGCAAGTTTTGCTCTAAATTAACACCTGTATCTATATTTGTAATAGTGATTTCACAATCCTCATATGCAAAAACAGCTATAGCGCCTCCGCCCCATCCGGCAGTTGCAAAAAGAAAGTAACGCCCCATGTCGCGTCCATTAGAACTTGGCACCGCAGTATAGCCATTACCCACATTGGATTGCAAACAAACGCGTCCCGAAGCGGTGAGCCTATAAAGCCTTCCTGCCGCTAGAGGCGCACCTGTAGTCCGCCAGTACCGCCCACGAGGTAAGTTAAAACTTGTTACTATATTTCCTGATGCATCTTGAATCGTCACATTGGCATCATCAAATGCAAATACTAAAAACTCGTTGGCAGAACTTAGCACAGGTATAACAAATATGAATTCTGTTCCTGTTCGCAGAAAGCCTTCAACAGCAGGGTAGCTTGTGGAACCACCAAAGTTGCAACAATCATACCATAAGTGAGCAGAAATTGGGCGAGTGGAAACAATTTTAAATGGGGTTACACGACCGATGGTAAAGGTTATTGATTGAACGCGATTGAGTGTTCCCTGACGCAGTGTCTGTTGATTGCTTATGTCAACAACATTGTACTGTGTGTTATCTTCAAACCCCACAAGAGTTATACGAGCGTCCGCACGAATACTGTATCCATAATAGACATAACTTTGCGCCAACGATGAAGTAGCTGCTAGTAGCCACGCACCTATAAACCCGATCCAAAATGCCCACTTGCCACGCATGGCCGTGCTCCTTTCCCGTTGTGCTATGGTAGGTTGCCTATATGTCAGCAACCTCGCAATAAGCGGTGCCACTACCCAGTTCAGTTGCTTGCTCATCGCCCATACCCCTTTGCTCGCCGCGCCCATGCACAGCTAGCCATATTATAGCACATCTCGCGCCGTTTGTCAATTCCCAAATTTGGGAAATTTGCCCTTTTCGCATACCCAAATTTGGGGAATAATAGGGCGATAAAGAACGATCTTCAGCCGATGGGTTCTCCACACAGCTCTATCAGACCCAGCTCCACCGCCCGCACAATCGCCCGATGAAGGCTGCGCACACCCAGCTTCTCGTAGATATGGCGCAGATGCTTGCGCACCGTATCAGGCTGCACGAACAGCGCCTCCGCCACCTGTTGCACACGGTCATATTGGCACAGCATCTGCAGCACCTTTCGCTCCTGCGAGGTCAATTGCGGTGCTACGCAGCTCCGCTGAAAGCCAAACGACTCCATCTGCGCAACAGCGCGGTCATGTTGCCCTGCTATGTACTTTTGCAACGGTTCAGCTCCCATGGATGCCTCCTTACCACTATTATACACCATTCTCACGGACGAATGGGAGATCGCCAAAGAGGGTTCGATGGGCTGGAGCGGGTATACTCTGCAACCGATAGAGAAGCCGTAAGGAGGAGAGAGATGCTACAACGGTTCACTTCAGAGAGCGTAACGGAAGGTCATCCGGATAAGCTGGCAGACCAGATTAGCGACGCGGTGCTGGACGAGTGCTTGGCACAGGATGCCCAATCGCGTGTGGCGGTGGAGACACTGCTGACGCGCGGGCTGGCAGTGGTGGCAGGCGAAATCACCACGCACGCCTATGTGGAGATTCCCGATGTGGTGCGCCGCATCATCAACGAGGTGGGCTACACGAAAAGTGAGTATGGCTTCGAAGGCGATACCTGCGGCGTGATGGTCGCTATCCAGGAGCAGTCGCCCAATATCGGGCAAGGGGTCGATATCGGCGGGGCTGGCGACCAGGGCATGATGTTCGGCTTCGCCTGCACCGAGACGGTCGAGCTGATGCCACTGCCCATTACGGTTGCCCACGCGCTCACGCGCCAGTTGGCGGAGACGCGCCGCGCCCACCCCGAACTCGGTTTCCGACCCGATGGCAAATCGCAGGTCACGGTGCTGTATGAGAAGGGCACGCCCAAAGCCATCGAGACGGTGGTCATCTCCGCCCAGCACGACCCTAACCTCACCCAAGCCGATGTACGCGAGCGGGTGATGGAGTATGTCATCAAGCCGGTGCTGAATCGCTTCGCCGACCGCGTCGATATTAATGTGAAGAATTTTTATGTGAACCCGACGGGTATCTTTGTGATAGGTGGTCCCCAAGCGGACACGGGCGTAACGGGGCGCAAAATCATGGTGGACACCTACGGCGGCTACTGCCGTCACGGGGGCGGCGCCTTCTCCGGCAAAGACCCCACCAAAGTGGACCGCTCCGCCACCTATATGGCACGCTACCTCGCCAAGAATATCGTGGCAGCGGGGCTTTGCGAAAAAGTGGAGCTGCAGATTGCCTATGCGATAGGCGTGCCGCAGCCCGTATCGCTGATGATTGAGACCTTCGGCACCCACCGGGTGGACCCCGAAAAGATAGCCCGCCGCATTCAGGAGGCGTTCGATCTCAGCCCGCGCGGGATTATCCAGTTTCTCGATTTGCAGAAGCCCCAATATGTGCCGACGGCAAAGAACGGGCATTTTGGCAATCCCACTTTTCGGTGGGAGCAGCGCGATTCGGTGCCCCTCTTTGCCGAGCTGTTGTGAGCTGAATGCGTGATCCGGGCGAGATAGGGCGCGAGCTGTTTTACCAGCGGCGCTATGCGGACGCGCTGCCCTTTTTGGAGCGCGCCCTGCGGGCGAACCCGCGCGACGGGCATCTGCATCTTTGCCTGGCGATTGCGCTGGCGTCGCAAGGGGATACGGCGCGTGCCGAGCAGCACTTTCAGAACGCGCTGCAATATAACCCGACCGACGCCTATGCGTTCTACAACTGGGGTGCATTTTTGCACCAGCAGGGTCGCTATGCGGAGGCGATTCGCGCCTATGAGCGGGCAGCGCAATTAGACCCGACACTGGTGGCAGCCAGCACGGCAGCGGACGGCTTGCGCCGCGCGCTGGGGCAGCCGATGCAACCACCTGTTGGTGTGCCTGCTGCGCCGACGCCCGCGCGGGTCGCTTCGCCCCCGCCTGCCACGCGAGACGGCACGGGCTGGGTGGTGAGCGGCTTGCTGCTGGCGTTGCTGGGCGGGCTTTGCCCGCCTTGCGCCGCACCGCTCGCCTTCCTGTGCGGTGTAGCCGCGATTGTGCGCGGCTCGGTCGTGGGCGGCATCGTGGTGATTGCGCTGGCGCTGCTTTTCGGCATCGGCGGAATGGCACTCTTGAGCCAACTGGGTCAGCCGAGATGAAACGGGGCGTGGTGATACTGGTGGGGGGTGGCGAGACGCCCCCCGAAGTGCCGCAAACGATTCTGCGCTTGAGCGGGGGCGCGGATGCGCGCGTGGTGATTCTGGCGCACACCCAGCAGGAAGTGGGTCGGGGTGCGGAGCGCTCCGCCGCCTTCTTTCGGGAGCAAGGCGCGCACCATGTGATAGCACCCGACACCCTGCAGCCCGATGCACTTGCCGCGCTGCTCCACGAGGCGCAAGCTGTCTGGATACCCGGCGGCGACCAGAACCGCTTCATGGCACGGCTGGGCAGCTCACCGCTCTTCCTGAACGCTTTGCGCGCCGTGCTGACGCGTGGAGGCGTGGTGGGCGGCACCAGCGCAGGCGCATCGCTGATGGGCGAAAAGATGCCCACGGGCAATCAGTCGGCTGAAGGCGAGCTGCGGATAGGCGCAGTGGAGCTGGCACCCGCGCTGAACCTGCTGCCCAGCACCCTCGTTGACCAGCACTTTCTGAAGCGAGGGCGGCTCCCCCGCTTAATTTGCGCCGTGCTGGAGAACCCCCACCTCATCGGCATCGGCATCGACGAGAACGCTTGGGCAATCGTGCAGGGCGACACACTCCGCGTGCAGCAAGGACAGGTGGTCATGCTGCGTGCCCGTGCCAAACCCCATCGCCATGAAAGCCTGTTGGGCACGCGCCACTTAGAAATGCAGATTCTGCTGCCCGGCGACCAAGTGAAATGGTGAATGGCGAAGCCTATGGGCACGATAAGACTCTTTACAAACATCGCGCAGTTGGTCACGCCGGTGCGGTTGGGCGTGCATCGGGGAGCGGAGATGACACAGGTGCAGCGGCTCGCGGATGCAGCGCTCGCCGTGCAGGACGGCACCATCATCTGGGTGGGGCGGCGCACCGACTGGCATGGTAGCGCAAACGAGGTGGTTGACCTGGCTGGGCGTGCCGTTGTGCCCGCGCTGGTGGACCCCCACACGCACGCTATCTGGGCGGGCGACCGACTGGACGATTTCGAGGCGCGCCTGCAAGGCGTGCCGTATGAGCAAATACTGGCGCGTGGTGGCGGCATCTATCACACCATCCGCCACACGGCGCAAGCGAGCGTTGAGGAGCTAATTGCCCTCACTATACCGCGTATCCAGCAGCTAAGCACATCGGGCGCTGCCACCATCGAGATTAAATCGGGCTATGGGCTGACCCTTGAAGCCGAGATGCGACTCTTGGAAGCGATTGCCTTGCTGCCCACGGCACTTGCCCAGCGTGGCATCTCATCCCCTGAGATTGTGCCCACCCTGCTCATCCATGTGCCGCCTCGCGAGGGGCGAGCGACCTACCTGCAGGCTGTTTGCTCGGAGCTTATCCCTGAGGTGGCACGGCGCGGATTGGCGCGGGCAGTGGATGTTTTTATCGAGCGGGAGGCGTTCACGGTGCAGGAGGCGGAGCAGGTGCTGCAGGTGGCGCAAGCGCATGGGCTGGGTATCAAGGTGCATGCCGACCAGTTCCACGCGCTGGGTGGGGTGGAGTTAGCCGTGCGGCTGGGCGCGCTCTCGGTCGACCATTTGGAGGCGTCGGGCGAGGCGCAGATTCGTGCCCTGTCGGGCAGTTCGACCATCGCCACGCTGCTGCCGGGGGTGAGCCTGCATTTGGGGCTGCCTGCTGCCCCAGCGCGGGCGCTGATAGAGGCGGGGGCAGCGATTGCGCTGGGCAGCGATTTGAACCCCGGCTCCAGCCCGCTCTTCTCGACGCAACTGGCGATGGCGCTGGGCACGCGCCTCTACCGCCTGACCCCAGCGGAGGCGCTCATAGCCAGCACGGTGAATGCAGCGGCAGCAGTGGGCTTGCACGACCGGGGCGCGTTAGTGCCCGGCGCGCGTGCCGATTTCCTCGTGCTTTCCAGCCACGACTGGCGCGACCTCCCCTACACCTTAGGCGGACAGATTATCGAGAGGCTTTATATTGGTGGTGCATAACACCGCCCATAGAGTTCTAACCGTTTAATGGAACATCCGCTGCACGATGTGCTTTATCTGCTCGGGGAAGGTTTCCGCCAGTAGGTACAACGCCGCATCCGCTCCTTCCGGAGTCTGACAGATATGCTCCAGCAGTTGCACTGCTGCATCCGTCGCTGCGGCACGCAAGAGGACTTCAGCCGTCGCTCGCAGCAAGTGGTGCTGCTCAAACGGCACTTGGAACGCCCAGTGCAACGCCTCCTCAAACTCACCTCTTTTTGCATGCAGCAGGGCAATCTGGGCAAACACAACAGGCTGTTCACAATAGGGAGCGATTGCTAAAAAGCGATAGAGCAGTGGCAGGCACTCGGGTACATCGAGAGCCTTCACCAAGCGAGCGCGCATCCATTGGCATTCCGATTCACCTATCGCTTCCCAAAGTGCGGCTTCGTCAAACAGTAGCTGCTGGGCGAGTGGCAAGGCAAGCGCAATGTCTTCATGGCTAATCGCTTGATGAACAATCCGAATTTGGTGAGATAACCGCTTGGTAAGGCTATGGGTAATGCGCTGCACCCACTCCACTGCTTCGCGATATCGCTCCTGAGTCAGCAGATACTCTGCAAAGGAACTTATCGTTTCCCCATCAAGCTCACCCCCGCTTATCGCAGAGGCGGATTCAATATCGCCTAATGAAGCGAGCGCCGCGGCAATCTGCGCTTTAAACGGCTGCCACTCTGGGTTGTGCCCCAGCTGGATTAGCAACTGCCGCCGCACAGGAACGGATTTTATTACAAAGTTTCCTAACATTCTAATAAAATACTGCCTTGCTTCTTCGTTCGATATTTGGGGAATTAGTTCTTGCGCCAGTTCGAGCCAGATATGATCGGGAAATACACCCGCCCATTGAAGTAGCTCGAAATTCGCGAATGCGATATTCCTCTGTTCTGCCAAGCTGTGTAATCGCTGACGGACAAGCGCAGGAATTTGGGTTTCACCCAACACCGCTGCCCACATTCGATAGAGCAGTTCCCTTTCTACCCAAGTGTCTGTCTTTTGCCAGAGAGCATATGCGTCGTCATACCGCTCCAGCCGTATCGCAGCTTCGATAAGCTCAACTAAAGGCACCGCGCTTGCAGACAGTCGCTCTGACTCGACGGATGCCATCAGCATCTGCCAGATTTGCTCCGCATGGGGCCGGTCACCCAGTTCTAATGCATACCGTAGCAGTCTGCAACCTTCGATGAAGAAATTGAGCCTGGGTGCTTGCTGATAACCCGCTCTCCAATGGTCGGTTGCCAGCCGAATAGCAGCCACTCCCCATTCACGCTGGTGCGTTTCGAGCGATTGCTGAACGATTGTATGCAAGGCAGACGATTCCCAGAGGTATTGCCATTTCTCGCTTGGTATCTCCTGAACAATCTCAAGGGCGTCCTGCAGGCGTCCTGCATGGGCGGCTATGTTGGCGAGTCCGATACGCCAAGCCACCGCTTCCTCGCACCATGGCTGCCTTGCCCGTAGAAAGGCTTCCGCAAGAACTTGGCGCGCTTCAGCATCACGCCGAATCTGCACCAGCGCGCTGGCAAGGCGAAAGCCCATTTCCTGCCACTCCATCGCGTCCACCGACGGTTCAAGTATTGTGCCATGCACTGCTTGCTGCCAGAGTTCCAGAGCCTGCTGAGCGAGGGTGGCGACAGTCTCGGACATACCCGCATGCCAGGCGATCAGGATGTAGATTGGCAAGCTTTGTATCAGATAATAATCGGAATGTATCATCGAGAGCCAGTGAAGAGCGCGTTCCGAGTTGCCTCTACGCAGCCACTGTTCGATTAGGTTATTGTAAAGCCAAAGGCACTCTTCAGCGATAGACTGCGTTGCTATCAGCTGTTCTGCCTCCTCCAGATGTCCTCCCTCGATAAGCCCTTCACAAAATGCGGTCCACAGACGAGGCAACGAATCACTTGAAAAGCTCTCAAGCAATGTTTGGGCGGTGTCATAATCGCGCTCGCGCCCCAGCGCCGCGAACAGAATCCAAAGCCAATAAGGGATCCGTTCTCCCATGCGTGCCAGCTCGCGCTGGATACGCTCTACTTGGTGCAGACGAGCAAAAACTGGCAGAGCTTCCTCCAATCGCTTCAGGTTATTGACAGGTTGCCATTCGTTGAGCATGTCCAGCAGTGCCTCAACGGTTTGCTCATCACCACGCTGAGCGGCGCAAAGGGCACGCATCGCAAGGATAGACCACCGATTCACTTCTGGACACTGCTCCGCTAAGTTTAGAATCGCTTCGGCATCGGCTATCTGTCCCAAAGCCAGTAGGTTTTTCACAGAATTAGTGAAAAATATAGAAGAAATCTTTGGAACAACATCGGCACTTTTCAGAACCGAAAGTATCCGTTGATAGAGGGCTTGGGCGCGCGCAGGTTGGTTTAACCGAAGCCAATAATTGGCGAGTCCATCCAATATCATCAGATTATTCGGAAAAAGCTCCAGAAGGCCTTCCGCAATTGTCTCATCGACTGTAAGCGTAAAAAAGTAAAGCGAGATAACTTCCTGCAAGCGACGAATGTCAAACCACTTAATTTGCGCACGGGTTTGAGGCTTCAGATGGAGCCAAAGCCAGAGGCTGTCCGAGTCATGAGGTACCTCGCACCGAAGGCTTTGGTCGGCGTTCAAAGCGTTCAGAATTTGGGGGCAAATTTCCGGGTTGGTGCTTTCCGCCTCCCAAAGTAGCAGAAGATATTCACTAAATCGGTTATAGGAACCGATGTGCTGTACCTGCTCCAGTGCCTGCTCCACCTGCCCTGCCCGCAGCAGCGCCAACGGATACGAGGTTCTGCGATGACGCTCGATTGCGTTCAACACCGTATCCAGCCAAATCGGTTCCATACGCTCGCTGTAAGTGTACCCTCACAGGGTTGCTTGTAATCAGGTCTTCCCTGCGAGAGTATACCATTGTGGGGCACGGAGTCAGAGGGCGCGCACTTCGGTGGTGAAGCGGGGGCGTGTGGTGCTGTTCGCATCCGTTCATGACCTACTGCCCAACACCAACACGAATTCACCACGCGGGGTGTGCTGCTGCCAGTGCTGGAGGGCACTGCTAAGCGTGCCATAGAAAATCTGCTCGAACTGTTTGGTCATCTCGCGGCAGATGACCACGGGACGGTCGCCCAGCACTTCTAACGCCGTCTGAAGCGTAGGGAGCAGCCGATGGGGTGATTCGAACAGCACGATGGGCGCATCCTCCTCTTGCAGCGCTTCGAAAAAGCGTTTGCGTGCGCCTGCCTTGCGGGGTGGGAAGCCCTCGAACCGGAACCGCGGCGCCACAAATCCCGACACTGAAATCGCCGCCGTCACGGCACTCACACCGGGCACGGGCACGACGGGGATGCCCGCCTCATGCGCGGCTCTCACCAACGATGCCCCCGGATCGGAGATGCCGGGTGTGCCCGCATCCGTCACCAACGCCACCGATTCGCCCGATTCCAACCGCTGGAGAATCTGGTGCAGGCGGGCAGGCGGCGAATGCTCATGGAAACTGAGCAGCGGAGTCTCGATCTCATAGCGAGCGAGCAACTTGCGCGTCTGGCGCGTATCTTCCGCTGCAATTAAGGCGACCTCACGCAAGATTCGCAACGCTCGCAGCGTGATGTCCTCCAGATTGCCAATCGGCGTGGCGACCACATAGAGCGTTCCCGGCACCTTAACCAAGAAAATTCACCAACGGGAGGGCACCTCCTGTCGCTTTCGCCTGCAACGGCTGTCCCAACCGCAAGGGACAAGAGAAGAAATTCCGTCGCGTTGCCGATAATGGAGCCGTGATGCGAGCAGGGCTGAGCCTGATACTTGTCCTTGGATGGGTCAGCGCACTGCTCACGGATGAGGCGACTATTCGGCTCCAAATAGAGGCGGAGGTTAAGGTTCGCGCACCCCGCTTCCGACTGGGCGATATTGCCCTTGTCGAAGGGGGACAGCCGGAGCAGCGGGAGCGACTCAAGCAGATCGAGTTGGGGGCGTCGCCTCTGCCCGGTCAGACGCGCCGCTTCACACGCCAGCAACTGCTCACCCGCCTGCGCCAGCACGGCATAGACCCTGCCACCCTCCAGATTCAGATGCCCGACACGGTGCAGATTAGCCGTCCAGCGCAAACCCTCGCGGAGGACGCACTGGTGCAGTTCGCACGGGAGCAGCTGAAGCCGTTGCTGGGCGAATCGGCAACAGAGTGGCAACTGGAGGGCGAAAAGACCGCCTCCATTTTCACGCTACCAGAGGGCACGCTCTCGTTTCAACTCATGGGCGAGCCGCGCATCGGTACCAGCATGGCAACGGTGCAAGTCGCCGTCGTGGTCGATGGGGAAGTGAGGGCGCGGCACACGCTCCGTTTCCGCGCGCCTGCTCATACACACACCGTGCTGGTGCGCACGGGCGAAACGGTCCAAGTGCAGGTGCGGGTGGAGGGTGTGCAACTGGAGGTGGCGGGTGTGGCGCGCGCCTCCGGCGCGGAGGGCGAGATAATCCCTGTCTACATTCCGACAACGCAGAAGACCGTCCGCGCCCGCATCGTGGAGAGAGGGCGCGTGGAGGTGATCCTATGACGCTGATAGGCTGGTTGGTGGTGCTAAGTGCCGCTGGGATGTCGGTGCCGTCAGGTCTGAATCCCTCCTCACCCCATCCCTCTCCCCCCTTCGTAAGGGGGGAGAGGGTGCAGGGAGCGTTGGATCCCCCCTCACCCCATCCCTCTCCCACCTTCGTAAGGGGGGAGAGGGTGCAGGGAGTGGGAGGATCCAACGAGATGGCGCAGCCGCTGGAGCTGCCCACTGGCTCGCTTTGGAGCGAGCAGAGCGGTTCGCTGTTTGAGGATTTCAAGGCGCGGCGAGTGGGCGACCTGCTCACGATTGTCGTGACGGAAAGCACCACCGCCTCAGCGAACGCCGATACCGCCGTCAAAAAGAGCGAGTCGGCATCGACGCAGGCAGGTGTCGGACCGCTGCTCAAACTGCTCTGGCCCGAGTTGAGCGCAGGCGGCAAAAGCGACCTCAGTGCGTCGGGCAGCACCACCCGCAGTGGACGCATCACGGCGCGAATCACCGTCGTGGTGGTGGAGACCATGCCGAATGGGGTGCTGCGCGTCGAAGGGCGGCGCACACTCAAAATCAACGACGAGACCCAGACCCTCATCTTCAGTGGGCTGGTGCGCATTCGCGACATCCGTGCCGATAACACCATCCCTTCCGCGTTGGTGGCGAACGCCCAGATTCAGTTCGAGGGCAAGGGCGCGGTCGGCTCCCGCCAACGCGAAGGGCTGATTACCCGATTTTTCAAGGTGCTGTTCTGATGAGAACCCGAATTGCGTTCTGGACCCCCTCCTTTAGGTTCCCCCTGCCAGCAGGGGGAACCCCTGTCAACACGCGGTTCGCCTCGCATGCAGGGGGAACCGCTGCCCACACGCGGTTCCCTCTCTTGGTGGAGCAAACCCGGAGGGGGGCGACAATCCTGTTAGGCGGTCTGGTATTGTGGCAACTTGCATGGGTACAGTCGCCTGCCGTGCGCCTAAAAGATGTGGCGCAGGTGCGGGGCGTGCGCAGCAACCAGCTCATCGGCTACGGGCTGGTGGTCGGGCTGGAGGGCACAGGCGACAGCAAAGGCGCCCTGTTCACCGTGCAGTCCATCGCCAATATGCTGGAGCGGTTCGGCATCACCATCCCGGCGGAGATGTTGAAGGTCAAAAATGTGGCAGCGGTGATGGTCACAGCGGAACTGCCTCCCTTCGCTCGCGCGGGCAACCGCATCGATGTGGTCGTCTCCAGTATCGGAGATGCCCGTTCGCTGCAAGGTGGCACCCTGCTGCAGACGCCCTTGCGCGGCGCAGACGGACAGGTCTACGCCGTGGCGCAGGGACCGCTCTCCATCGGTGGGTTCAACTTCGGGGCGGGCGGTTCCAGTGTCCAGCGCAATCACACCACGGTCGGGCGCATCCCGAACGGCGCACTCATCGAGCGTGAAGTGCCCAGCCAGTTCCTGCAGGCGGACAACTCCCTCATCATCCAGCTCCACCAGCCCGACTTCACCACCGCTGCGCGCGTGGTCAACTCCATTCGTGCGGCATTCCCCAGCCTGCAAGCGCGCGCTTTAGACCCCGCCACCATCCGCATCGGGTTAGATGCCCAAGGCGCCTTAGACCCCATCATGCTGATTGCCCAGCTGGAGGCACTGCCGGTAGTGCCCGATGCGACGGCGCGAGTGGTGGTCAACGAGCGCACCGGCACGGTGGTGGTGAACGGTGAGGTGCGCATTGCTCCTGTCGCCATTGCGCACGGGGGCATCACCGTGCGCATCCAGACCACCTATGAAGTATCGCAGCCACCTCCCCTGAGCCAGGGACAGACGCGCGTGGTGCCCCAAACGCAGGTGGAGGCACAGGAGGAACCTGCCCATCTCGTCTATTTCAAGGAGGGCGCCTCGGTCGAATCGCTGGTGAAAGCCCTTAATGCGCTGGGGGTCAGCCCGCGTGATTTGATTGCCATCCTGCAGGCACTCAAAGCCGCTGGCGCACTCCATGCCGAAGTGGAGGTGCAATGATGGTGAACCGCCTTTGCATTCCCCCCCTCCTACAGGTTCCCCCCGCTTCGCGAGGGGAACCGCTTGGGTCTTTTGTCCCCCTCCCACAGGCTCCCCCCACTTCGCAAGGGGAACCGAGTGTGGGCAGTGGCTCCCCCTGCCAGCAAGGGGAACCTAAAGGAGGGGGTCTCCCAAAATTACACGAGGCTTGCCAGCAGTTCGAAGCGGTGTTCCTGCTGCAGCTTTGGCGGGCGATGCAACGCACCATCCCCCGTGAGCGCCAAACCCTCAACTATGCGGAGATGTTCGACCTCACTTTCGCCGAATATCTGGCACGGTATGGGCAGTTCGGCATCGCAGAGAAACTTTACGAGCAGTTGACTCGGGGGGGTCAAACACCATGAGAGAGGCGCAGCAGTGGCTGAATCGCTGGGTCTATGAGGGGCGGCGCGTGCTGCCTTTGCTCACGGCATGGCGCGACGCTTTGGTGCGGCGCGACCTCACCGCCATCGACGCCCTGCACACCCGCTTGCAGCCCGCTCTCCAGCGACTGGAACAGCTCAAAGCCTCGATGCCAACACCCTTCAAACCTGAGCTGCCCACCTCGTCTGACCCATCCGACTCGTCGGAATCGTCTGGGCTGTCCGAGGCGTTCGAGGTGGCACGCGCCATCGACGAGGTGCTGCAAAGCGCCTATGACATCATTCTGAACGAGCTGGACTACACCCACGCGCTGATGGCGATGCTGGTGCGTGCCGCGGAGCCAGAACATTATGCCCCGTTGAGCCGCGACAGCACGGTGCCCACCGTCATGCTCAATACGGAGGTCTGACCCATGTCCAGTTTTTACGGCATCGAGTTGGGATTGCGGGCGTTGCGTGCCTTCCAAATCGGGATGGATGTGACGGGGCACAATGTGTCGAATGTGAACACGCCCGGCTACACGCGCCGCCGCGTGGTGTTCGCTCCCACACCTGAATATCCACTTGCCCCGCGCCTACGGCTCGGCAGCGGGGTGATGGCACAGAGCATTCAGCGACTGCGCGATATGATGCTGGAGCAGCGCATCAATCGGAGCGGTGCCGACCTGGCGCAATTGGACACCCTCCGCCAACAATTGCAACAGATTGAGCGGCTGTTCAACGAGCCGGGCGAACTCGGCTTGAGCGCGCGCCTCGACGCACTGTTTAACGCCTTTGAGGAGTTGGCGACACGCCCTGATAGCATGGCGGCGCGCCAAAGCGTAATTCAGGCAGCCAGCGCGCTCGCCAGCACCTTCCGCACCCTCCATCGCGCGCTAACAACCCAAGAGAGCCAGTTGATGGAGCAGGCACAGGCGCGCATTCAGGAGGCGAACCAGCTGGCGGCACAATTGGGCAGGCTCAACGAGCAGATTCGCGCCGCCACCGCCAGTGGCGCGGAGCCGGGCGATCTGTTAGACCAGCGCGACCAGCTCATTAGTCGCCTGAGCGAGCTGGTAGGGGCACGTGCCCACTACGCTCAAGACGGCGCCGTGATGGTCTATGTGGACGGGCATACGCTGGTGCAAGACGGCACCGCCTTCCCCTTGCCCACCACGCTTGACCTCGCCAATCGCGCCCTGGACAACACACCTGTCGATATCCGCATCCAGACGGGTGAGCTGCGTGGGCTGATGGATGCGATAGCCAATCTGCAGAGTTATCGCGCCGACCTGAACACGCTCGCCAACACACTCATTACCCAAGTGAATGCCATCCACTCCACAGGCTACGGGCTGGACAATAACACGGGCTACCTCTTTTTCGATGGCACGGACGCCTCGAACATCGCGCTCCACGCCGACATCAGCGACCCCAGTCATATTGCGGCGGCGTCCGTTTCCAACGCGCCCGGTAATGGGGGCATCGCACGCGCCTTAGCCGATTTACGCACCACCCCACAGGGCGCACTGGGTGGAGCCAGCATCACGCAGTTCTATCGCAACCTCATCGGACGAGTCGGCAACGACGCCCAACTCTCCAAAAATCGAGCCGAATCGCAACAATTAACCATGGCACATCTGCTGCAGTTGCGCGATTCGGTCTCCGGCGTCTCGTTGGACGAGGAGGCGGCAAACCTGGTGAAGTATCAACGGAGCTATCAAGCCGCGGCGAAGATGATAAGCGCGTTCGATGCACTGCTGGAAGATGTGCTGCAATTCGTGGCACCACGGTAAGCGTGAGTGGCGGAACACGGTTCCCCGCTTCGCGAGGGGAACCTCACGGAGGGGGTTTATCATAAGAGACCATGCGAATCAGTACAGGCTGGCAGTTCTGGCAGATGGAGCGGGCGATCGAGCGGGCGAATGACCGCTTGAGCCTTTGGCAGCGCAGGGTCAGCACGGGGCGGCGACTCGAGCAGCCCTCGGATGACCCGGTGGGCAGCGTGCACGCGCTCGCTATCCGCCAAAGCCTGCAGCAGATCGATCAGTATGGACGCAACATCCGTGAGGCACGGCTCTTCCTGCAAGCCACCGAGCAGGCATTGGCAGACATCGGCAGCCTGCTGAACGAAGCGCGCCAGATTATCACGCAAGGCGCCAACGACACCCTCGATGCCGACGCACGCGACGCGCTCATCCAGCAAACCCGCCGTCTCAAGGAACGCCTCATCCAACTGGGCAACCAGCGACCCGACGGCGAGCGCTACCTGTTCAGTGGGCAGAACCTACATACCCAGCCCTTCACCCTTTCGGGAGGCGTGCTGACCTATGCGGGCGACGGCAACCCCCTGCTGGTCAATATCGCCTCAGACCGCGCCATCACGATGAATTTCACAGGCGCCGCACGCATCGCCGACCTTTACAACAAACTGACCGATGTCGAGAACCACCTGCTGGCAGGCGATATCGCCGCGCTTTCGAGCATCGACCTGCGCGATATCGAGGCGTTCCAGTCCGAGTTCCACCGCTATCGGGGCGAAATAGGGGTGCGCCTGCGCGAACTGGAAAATTACGAGACCCTCTACGCCGCACGCAAAGAGCAGTTGCAAGGCAATCTGGCGGATATCGAAGAGATCGACCTAACCGAAGCCATCAGTCAACTAAGACAGCAGGAGCTCAGCTATCAAGCTGCCTTGCAGGTTTTTACCCGCGTGCAAGCAATTAACCTTTTCGACTTCCTGCGCGGAGGTTGAGAACCGATGGAACTTCACACAACGCGATTCGGTACAATAACTATAGAGCCGGAGGACATCATCACCTTCCCGGATGGGCTGGTGGGGTTGAGCCATCTGAAGCAGTTCGTGCTGATTCGGCACAGCGACGAAAGCCCATTCCGCTGGTTGCAATCGGTGGAGGAACCGGGCTTCGCCATGCTGGTTATCGACCCCTGGTTCTTCCGCCCCGATTACGAGGTGGTGCTGTCGGATATCGATGTGGAGCGCTTGCTGTTGAACGACGAGTCGATCCGATGGGTCTATGTGACGGTCTCGATTCCGCCGGGCAAGCCGCATGCGATGACCGCTAATCTGCTGGCGCCCATCGTGATTAACGGCAACGCACGGCGCGGACGGCAGGTTATCCTGGATGACGAACGCTATACCACGCGCCACCCCATCCTGCAGGAGATGTGGCGCCTGGTGCAGACTCAGGAGGCGGCGGGATAATGCCGTCCGCCACGGAGGGCGACGCGCTATGCTGGTGCTAACACGCAAGGTCAATCAGAGCATCATGATCGGAGATGAGATAGAGGTCATCGTGCTGGAGGTGCGCGGTGAGCAGGTGCGCCTCGGCATCAAAGCGCCACGCGAAATCGCGGTCCACCGCCGCGAAATCTACGAAGCCATCCAGCGGGAGAACCTCATGGCGGCACAAGCCAAACCCGAAGATGTGCCCCAAACACCACCCCCAGCGCAAAAGAGATCGGCACGCTCCGCCTAAGTCGCCACCTTCCCCCCATGCGGTTCCGAGACTGTTCGAAAATCGGGGTGCGCGAACCGCCTTCGTACCGCGAGTCTGGTAGAGGCACGGTTCCCGTGCCCTTGTGAATGCGCCCCAAACTCTGAACCTCGCTTGGAAACCAAACTGCTTAGTCAGTCATCTCATCCGTCCCTAAGCACAGGCATAGGGGAGATAGAAGCTATCTCCCCCTCTACCTATCGTATGCAAGTGATATGGGCAGCGGTTCTATGCCTTCCTGCGACGGCGAAGCATCAGCCCAAGCAGCCCAGTCCCTAACACCACACACGAGGCTGGCTCTGGCACAGGCGTAAACGACCAGCTCAGAATGTCGATATCCTCCCCAGCGCCCCCAGTCGCCGCAGTGAAACCAACCCACGCGAAGCCAGACGCATCTAGAATGGAAAGGTAGTTGTTATGATCGAAGGTGACTGTGAGCACGGAGACATTATCCAGCACGATATCGAGCTGCCCACTGCCATTATAAGTAATCGTCGCTGTGTGAACTTGCCCGTCCTCCAGATTAAACCCAGGATTAGCCCACCCCAGTCGTGCATCTACACCCGCTGAGTTAGGCTGCTGCCATCGTGTGTGCACGGCTACATGGTTACCGTCCGGGTCGCCGAACCCGGGCTCGGTATTCTGCCAAGTATCGAACTCGACCGCGAGACTACGCGGGATGCCTTCGTAACCGATCCTGCCACCGAGACCGCCTAATGCATTCGCACTAGCGTCTTGGATGATGAAGGAAAAACCATCAGCTCCGCCATCGGTAGGGTTAGTTATTCGAAACTGAAAAGTGGTTGTCCACCCACCAGACAGACTCAAACGCTGCTTCTGGTAGTAATAAGCAGAGCCTCCACGAAATGTAGACACTGGTACTAGGCGCAGCACCGTGCCAACAATCGCCGCATTGCCGTTGAGGTACAGGCTCCCACCTGCTCCACTAAAGTCGGTAAAGTTGAACTGCGCAAACATAGGGCTTGCCAGTGCAAGCGCGCTCGCCACTAACATGCTCAGTCTCTGTCGCATCTTCAGACCTCCTCTCGTTATGAGTTATGGGATTCTGCCGAAACGAACCCTGTCGGCAAAATCCACTTAATAGAATCCCCCACAGTGCCCAAAATGTGACAGGGTAGCGGCACAAATCGGGGCGATGGGAGCGCAAATGCTGCCCAAAGGTTCACTCCAGCAACTGACGCAGCCGCTTGCGAGCGCGGTGCAGCCGCTGACGCAAACACGCCGCACTGCAGCCAAACCGCTCCGTCAGCTCCTCCACCGTGTAGCCCTCCCCATCGTGCAGCCACACAAGGACACGGTCATTAGGCGGAAGCTGCTCCAACACCCACCACACCTCGACCCACTGCTCCCAGTCTGGCTCCCCCCTGCACGAATCGGCGGCTTCCAGCGGGAGGGCAGGCGGTTGCCGTTGCTGCGCCTGCACAAAATCTGCCAGCACCCCCCGCATCACCCGTTCGAGATAGGCAAACGAGAGCGTTCGCCCGTGCTGCAATCGCTGCAGCAGGTGCAGACGCACTTCGGCAGCGCAATCTTCCGCGTCCTGCTCGGTCAGCCCTCTTCGCTGGAAGAAGCGCTTCGCCCTTTCAAAAGCCAACTCCAGCATTTTCAGCGCCTCTGCTGGGATGTCCATCATAGCCCCCTGCAAGTGATGAGACTGGTCTTTTCTATTATATCACAATTGGCAGTTGAGAACCCTCTCCTGCATGTCTGAATGGTTTGTGGGTGTATTCGCTTTGTGCCCCTTGAGCGTCTAAAATATTATCGAGTGAGATGGAGCGGGCTTTTGGGCGAAGCGGATGGCTTGGCAAGTTGGGGCGCCTGGGCGCCTTGATGGGGCTAATGGGCTGCTCGGCATCCTTATGGGCACAGCCGCCCTTGCCGCTGCTGACCCTGCCGAAGGAGGTGGCAGACCAGATCGGGCGGCAACCTTCTCCCACTCCACGCCCATCGAGTCAGACACGCTCCCCTTCGGGCGAACGGCGCCACACGCTCGACGCACTCCGCAACGCCTTGCGTTCTTGGGATGCCTTCGAACAGGAACTGCGCTCGCGTGTGACCATCAGCGGGCGCAAAACGATGGGGTTCCATCTGCATCAGGTGGAGGGCGACAGCGCATCGTTTCGGGACCAGAACTACTATGGTCAGGGCGGTCAGCGCACCACCGACTATACCGACCTTAGCATCCGCGTCGATCGGCTCTTTGGCTTGCTGAGCTTCGACTGGCGCTGGAGCAACAGCCGCTACCGCAACCCCTTTGATACGCGCATCACATGGTCATACGATTCGCCCAATTTGATGCTGGAGTGGGGCGACATCAATGCGATGCTGGGCGGGCAGAACCAGTTGGTCTCGTTCAATCGCACGCTGAAGGGCGTGATGGGCACAGCGAAGTTCGGGCGCAGCTCGCTCCGCTATATCACCTCTGAGACCAAAGCCGCCGCGCGCACCATCACCATTCAGGGCAACGACAGCCCTGGTCCCTACTATCTGCAGGGCAGCCAGATTGTGGACGGCAGCGAGCGGGTGCAGGTGGACGGCGTGGAGAAGCGTCGGGGCGAGGATTACACCATCGACTACTACGCGGGCATCCTGCAGTTTCGGGAGGGGATGATTATCCCCCGCACCTCCACGATTGTGGTGACCTACGAGACCTATGCCTTCAACTCGCGTCCCAGTCGGTTGGATGGCTGGCGGTTTGAAACCAATCTTGGCAAGGGCATCAATCTGGGAATGAGCATGTTGAGCCAGAAGGTGCAAGGCGGGCTGGGGTTGCGCACGCGCACCCAGCAGTTCTATGGGCGTGGCGCACCCAGCGTGCCCTATGACCTCGACTTCCCCCCGCTGCGTGATAGCGCGCATCCCGTCACGGTGCTGGTGGCAGGCGTGCCGCAGCGTGAGGGGGAGGACTATTACTTTGACCCGGTGCTGCCCTATCGCTTCTACTTCACGCGCTTTATCCCGCAGAACCTGATTGTGCAGGTGACCTACACACCTTTACCTGACCCCGGCTCCACGATTGGCGGCGACCGTGAGGTGATCGGCATCGACCTGACCTTGCCCCTTGGTAGAGTGGGCAGCCTGCTCTGGAATGCGGCGCGCAGTCGGGCGCAAACTTTGGGCAGCGCGCTGGAGGGAACGGCGCATACTCTCGAAGCGAAGCTCAATTTCGGGCGATTGAACCTGAACAGCGTCTATCACCGTATCCCGGCAGAGTTTATCGGCATCGAATCGGTGGGCTTTCGGCGCAACGAGACGGGGCATCGCAGCAGCCTGTCCTATCAGCTCAGCCGTGCCACGCTGTTCCAGCTGAACTGGAGCCAGTCGCGCGTCGCATCGCTCAACACCCAGCAAAGCGGCTTTCGGGCGAGCTTCACCGACACCGACATCCGCACCTACACCTTGTCGCACACGCCAGCGAACGGCTTCTCGGTGAATTTGACTCGCACGCAGAACCGCGCCACCTCCGCCGTAAGTCATAATCAGCAGACGGTGGACACCCTTAGCATCGGACGCAACTGGCGGAATGTGAACCTGACGCTGGGGTATGACCGCACCGACGCGGTTTCGCGCCTGCAGGGCACGAGTGGCTCGCCTACGGTGCAAACCTATCAGGTTCAGAGCCTGCGTGCGCGGGTGGATTGGACGGTGAGTGCGCAGCTGAGCCTTCAGGGCACGGCAGCGGTGAGCCAAGTGCGCCATTCGGGTTCGCCATCGGGTGCGGCACCGAGCGATTCACGCGCCCGCGATTTCAGTCTAAACGCCTCTTGGCGCCCCAGCGACCGCCTGGAGGTGAACTATCGCTGGAGCGACCGCGATTCGGGGACACTGGGGGGCGACTTTTTCGGGCGGTCGCGCCAATCGGGCGCGTTGCAACTGCCACCAAGCGGCTTCCAGAACCCGTGGGGCGTGGGCTATAACGGCAACGGCTTCTCCTCGGGCGCACCCCTCTACAGCGGCTATACCTATTTCGGCGTGCGCGGCAAGGGACACGACCTGAGCATCCGCTGGACACCCTTCGATACGGTCTCGGTCGATCTGCAGGCGAGCATCCAGCGGGCAGCAGGCGACTTCCAGACCAACAGCGAGCAGCGTGCCCTCTCCCTCGGTGTCAGCTACCTGCCCTTCGAATGGCTGGCTTTGAACGCCACTTGGTCTAAGCAGGATGTACGGTTTCTGACCGCTTCGGGCAATTCGCAAAATGAGTATTGGGCGATTTCGGCGGAGATTGGTCCGCTACGACGCTGGAACTTCACCCTGAGCTTCTATCAGATGACGACCCAGAGCGCGCTAAGTGAAGGCGTGGGCGGCACACCGAGTGCCTTCACCCAGCAGCCGATAGGGCTGGCATTCCGCGTCACTTATACCCTCGCGGAGAACCAGAACCTGTTCGCCGAATGGCAGCGCACCGAGTTGCGCGGCTATCTCGCATCGCGCGACACCCTGTTCAACTTCGGCTATGAGTACCGCATCACACGCAACCTCTCCTTCATCCTCAGCTACCGCTTCCGCGAGCAACTCAATCTGGATCCCCAGTATCGCCAATACAGCTATCGTGCCCGCTCACTGGACGCCAACCTGAACTTCCAGTTTTAGCCCTTTTTCAAAGAAGAAGTCGGTCATAATTGATGCATGAGCCATCCAACGATTACGGAGTTCATCGCGTTTCTGCCTGCGCCGAATTGGGAGGCGACGCGCCAGTTCTACGAGCAGACGCTGGGCTTGCACTGTGTGCTGGAGCAGGTGGACTGCTGCATCTACCGAGTCGCAGGGGCGGGCTATCTGGGCTTCTGTCGTCGTGCGGAGACACCCCAACCTGCCGAGCGCGTCATCCTCACACTGGTCACGCCCGCTGTCGACGAGTGGCACACCCATCTGCAGGCGCACGGTGTCGAAATCATGAAGCCGCCCACCTACAACGAGCGGTATCAGATTTACCACCTGTTCGCTCGCGACCCGAACGGCTATCTCATCGAGATTCAGCGGTTCGAAGACCCGCGTTGGGGCAAGCGTTCATGAGGGCTTGCTGGTTCGCAAGCTGTATCTGAGTGTGTTCACAGACTCGCTGTTGATGCGCACGCCAGCGTTAGGGTGGGTATACTCTCATTCGCTGATGCGAGCCTATTTGGTGCTGGAGGACGGGAGCTGGTTCGAAGGCGAATCGATCGGCGCGGAAGGCTATACCACCGGGGAGCTGGTGTTCAACACGGGCATGACAGGCTACCAGGAGGTGCTGACCGACCCCTCCTACGCGGGGCAAATCGTGTTGATGACCTACCCATTGGTGGGCAACTACGGGCTGAACTCCGAGGATCAGGAGTCGTTCCGCGTGCAAGTGGCGGGTTTCGTGGTGCGGGAAGCATGTGACGCGCCCTCCAACTGGCGGGCACGGCTCACCCTCCACGACTATCTGGCAATGAACGGTATCGTGGGCATCGAAGGGGTCGATACCCGTGCTGTTACGCGCCGTATTCGCGAGCATGGCGTGATGATGGGCACCATCACCACTTGCGAGTCGCCCGACGAAGCCCTCGAACGGCTGCACAGCACGCCCCGCTATGAGGAGCATGACTTCGTGTTCCGCGTCACCGCACCCGCGCCCTATAAGTGGGGCTATGATGGGCTGGAGCCGATGGATGCCCCCGATGACCGCTATCGGTATCGCGTGGCGATCCTGGATTGTGGCGTGAAGTGGAACATTCCGCGCCGACTGGCAAGCTTGGGCGTACGCTCCCTCATCCTCCCCGCAACCACACCTGCCCACGAGATACTGGCGTTGAACCCCGACGGTGTGCTGCTCTCCCCCGGACCAGGAGACCCCGCACGACTGGGCAGCATTGTAGCCACGATTCGGGAGCTGATAGGCAAAAAGCCGATGGCAGGCATCTGCTTGGGGCATCAGCTGCTCTGTCTGGCGATGGGAGCAAGCACCTATAAACTCAAGTTCGGACATCGGGGCTGCAACCATCCCGTTAAAAATCTGCTCACGGGTCTGGTTGCTATCACCTCTCATAATCACGGCTATGCAGTGGTGCCCGAAAGCTTGGAGGGTACAGGGCTGGAGGTGACCCATGTGCAGCTCAACGATGGCACGATTGAAGGCGTGCGCCATCGCGACCTTCGGCTCATCACACTGCAGTTTCACCCTGAGGCAGCCCCTGGTCCTTGGGACAGCCGCCCCTTCTTCAACGAATTTCTACAGCTATTAGGTTAGCGACATCACACGCCAAAACCTTCCCCAGAGAGGAGGTCTGCCCCCTCGGGGAAGGTCAAGAATGCCGTTCTGCATGGTCTGTTATTGGGACGCTGTTTCAGCGGGCTTGCCGAACTCCGGTTTTTCGTCCTTCAGCGACTTGATGTAGGCGATGAGCGCCTTCACCTGGTCGTCTTTCAGGTAGGAATAGGACGGCATAGAGGGCTGATACCCTGCCACGATCTTTTTGTTCGAATCGAGAATCGATTCGCGCAGGTAACCCTCATCGGCTTTGACCGTGGAACCATCGCGCAGTTTCACGGTGGAGCCGTACAGACCGCGCAGGTCAGGATAATCTTTGCCCGTGGTGGGGTTCATGTGGCAGGCGTTGCAACCGATTTGGACGAACAGGAGCTTCCCTTTGAGCACCTCTGGATCGGTGGTCGTGGCTGCTCCACCCGCTGCAGAAGGCGAGGTTGCCTGATTGGAAGTCGGCTGATTGCTGGATGGGCTACCAGTCGAGGTGCTGACCGTCTCCTGGCGCCCGCAAGCCGTGAGGGCAACCGAAAGTGCCAGCAATGCCATCCCAGTGCCAAGTAATGCCATTCCCTGTCTCATAGTCATCCACCTCCGTCCTCTATTTCCAGTGAACCTAACTGGCTCATCTGGTCAACTGGCTGTATTATACCACATCCATCCCCTCGTTTGTCAAGGGGTCTGGGGAGGGGGCGGGTCATGAGTGGGGGCGTTGGCTGGCGGGACGGGCGCGCAGTTGTGCCCAGGTACGCAGCTCGTCGATTTCCTCGCGCATCATCACCGAGAGCGGCACCGTGGCTTTAATCTCCGCAAGCAGGTCGTCGGTTGTGAGGTCGCGCCCCGCATCGAAAGCGGTGAACAGCGCGCCGATAATGACCTGCTCGATCTCGGCGCCCGAGAAGCCCTTGGTTGCTTTCGCCAGCTGCTTCAGGTTGAACTGAGCCGGGTCGCGCTTGCGTTTCCGCAGGTGAATGGCGAAAATCTGCTCACGCTCCGCCTCAGTGGGCAGGTCGAGGAAGAAAATCTCGTCGAATCGCCCCTTGCGCAGCAACTCAGGTGGCAGTAGGGACACATCGTTCGCGGTCGCCACCACGAACACGGGGGCTTTTTTCTCCTGCAGCCAAGTGAGAAAGGTAGCAAACACACGCGCTGTGGTGCCCGCGTCCGACATGCCGGAGCTTTGCACCCCGGAGAAAGCCTTCTCCAGCTCGTCGATCCAGAGAATGCATGGTGCGACCGCCTCGGCGGTGCGGATGGCAAGGCGCATGTTAGCTTCCGATGCGCCCACCAGCGAGCCGAACACGCGCCCCACATCGAAGCGCAACATCGGCAGCCCCCAGAGGTTCGCGACGGCTTTGGCAGTCAGACTCTTGCCGCAGCCCTGCACACCAAGTAGCAGCACCCCCTTAGGTGGAGGCAGCCCGAACTCCCGTGCCTGCTCCGAGAAGGCAGCCCGCCGCTTGCGCAGCCACTCTTTCAACACATCCAGCCCGCCGATGTCCTCCAAGCGTTCCTGCGCAGCGTAATACTCCAGCACGCCCGATTTGCGCACAATCTGCTGCTTCTCCGTTAGAATCACCTCCGCTTTGAGCTGCCGATGCTCCACGATGGAGCGAGCGCACACATTTTCAATCTCTTCCATCGTCAGTCCCTGCGCCGCTTGCACCAACTCTTCGAACTCATCGGGTGGCACCTCGGTCTGCACGCCGGGCTTATCGCGCAGCATCAGCAGAATCTCACGCAGCTTGTGGGCAATCTCCTCGCGAGAGGGTAGTGGCATCTCCAGCACTGTCAACTCTTTTTCCAGTTCTGAAGGCAATTTCAGCAGGGGGCTAAGGAGAATGAGGGTGCGTCCCGATGTATGCAAACGGGGTGAAAGGTCGCGCAGCAGTCGGATGACGCGTGCATCATGCAGGTAGGGATGAAAATCTTTGAGCAGCAAGATGGCGTTTTCGTAAGGGCGGAAGAGCATGGTTAATGCTTCGATATCGGGACTGAGCCGTTCGCGCCGTTGGCTTTCAGGTGGTTCAGGAGAGATGGGCAACGGTGGGTCATAACCGCGTGTGAGGGTCCAGATATGCAGCCGTTTCTGCAATCGGTTAGCGGTCAGGCGTACCAGCTCCTCTGCGCGGCGCTCCTCCGGCGTCACCACATAGAGCAGTGGATAACGCGCCCGTACCAGCACCTCCAGTTCCCGTTCGAAGGGGGTTTCCATCGTCTCCGACGGGAGTATACCTCAGTGTCCGCCGCAGCGAATCGTGCCGTGCAAAAGCGGTTCGTTGGGCGGCGCTGCTGGCGCACGACCGCGCTGCAGAAAGAGGTCGCAGTAGGCGGTCTTCAGGGTGTTGAGGTCGCGCTCCGTGATACGCAACGGAACCCCCGATGTGTAGGTCGGGTACATCATGTCCTCAGGGTTGATGCTGTGCCCTCCAATGCCCAGCGCATGCCCGAACTCATGCGCCGCAACGCTGCGAATGTCAACGCTGTTATTGCCCCTAATGCCGATATACATATCGGCATGCGCTAATTCACCATTTGTATAGTAGCGATAGTTGGTTTTGCCATCGCGCGTGTCGGGGCGAAACTTGACCACAATCTGCGCATCTTCCTTCGAATCGACCACTTGATAACGGACTTTCATTTCGGTTGCCTCCACCCACTGGTCGAACCCCTGCAAGGCGATGCTCTGAAGCATCTCGGAGTAGTTCTCATCCTTCTCGAAATAGACGCGCACGGGGAAGCGGCTCCAGCGTAGCAACCGTTCCATCTCTGGTGAACGCACATAGTTGGGCTGGAAGGTTTCAGCGTTGCAAATCCATAGCTGCCCCGATTGCGGTCCGCCGCATCCGTTTGTGAACAGTGCAATCGCACCTATCAGCCACCCATACAGCCATCGTCGTTGCATCGCGTGCCTCCCATTTCGATTCTCGGCAATAGGCTGGTATAATGTACCATGACGGAGGTGAAAAAACGGTGAAATCGGGTATCCATCCGAAGTATGTGATTGCGACGGTACACTGCGCGTGTGGCAACACCTTCCAGACGCTGTCGACCAAAGAGGAGATTCGCTTGGAGGTGTGTGCGGCGTGTCATCCCGTATTTACGGGTGAGGGCACGCGGCGCGTGGTGGACACCGAAGGGCGTGTGGAACGCTTTCTGCGCAAGTATCAGCAATACGGGAAGTCGCGATGAGCAACGCGCAGAAACCTTATTGGCGTTATGGAGGGCAAGCGGTCATCGAGGGCGTGATGATGCGCAGCCCTCGCTATTTTGCGATTGCCTGTCGCGCCCCCGACGGCTCGCTCGTGGTGCATGCCGAACCGCTGACACGCACGCTTATCGGCAGGCTGCAGTTTCTGAACCGCCCGCTACTGCGCGGTATCCTGATGCTCATCGACGCGCTGGTGCTGGGCATCAAGTCGCTCCATTTTTCCAGCCGCGTGCAGATGCAGCACAACCCTGACCAGAAAGAGATACCGCGCTCCGTGCAGGATATTGCCATTGGCGCATCGGCGGCGATTGGGCTGGGGCTTGGTGTGCTGCTCTTCTTTGTGTTGCCCACGCTGCTGACCGACTGGCTCAAGCGGGAGGGCTGGGGCAGCTTCGAACAGAACCTATTGGACGGCTTGCTGCGTATCACCCTCTTTCTGGCTTATATCGGGCTGATCGGCTTTATGCCCGACATCTATCGCGTGTTCCAGTATCATGGTGCCGAACACAAGGCGATTAACGCGCTGGAAGAGGGCTTGCCCGTCACGGTGGAGCATGCGCGCATGCAGACGCGGCTGCACCCGCGCTGCGGCACCAGCTTCGTGCTGTTGGTGCTGGTGGTGAGCATCTTTGCCTTTGCGCTGCTGGGTCGTCCGCCTGCCTATATTCGCATCCCGTTGCACCTTGCGCTGCTGCCCGTGATTGCCAGTGTGGTGTACGAGGTGATTCGGTTGGCGGGCATGTTCAAGAGTGGTTGGCTGACACGGGTGCTGCTGGCACCGGGCTTGTGGAGCCAATATCTGACCACACGCGAGCCGACCGAAGACCAGATTGAGGTAGCAGTCGCTGCGCTGCGGGAAGTGATGGCATTAGAGCAGGAAGCAGCGGTGGCGGAGCCTGCATAAGGAAGCTCATCTCACATAGACGGTTTTGATGTTGGTGAACTCGCGGATGCCGAAGATGCCCAGTTCGCGCCCATAGCCGCTCTGTTTGATGCCGCCAAAGGGCAGGCGCGGGTCCGAAAAGACAAAGCTGTTCACAAAGCAGTTGCCCGCTTCCAGTTGGTTCGCCGCTATCTGTTCACCCAGCACCGTATTGCGGGTGTAGACGCTGGCACCTAACCCGTAGGGCGTATCATTCGCCATCTCGATGGCTTGCTCGCGATTGGCAGCCGCCACGATGGGCGCGACGGGTCCGAAAGTTTCCTCGTCCCACACGGGCATGCCGCGCCGCACCTTGACCAGCACGGTGGGTGGGTAGAAAAAGCCGCGCCCTTCGGGAATCGTGCCACCCAGCAGGCATTCGGCGCCTTGCTGGATGCTTTGCTGCACCTGACGGTGGAGGTTGGCGCGCAGGTCTTCGCGGGCAATCGGACCGATGGTGGTGCGCTCGTCCAGCGGGTCGCCCATCACTTGGGCACGCATCCGCTCCAGAAAGCCCTCCAGGAAGGCTGGATAGAGGGGCTGCTCCACGATGAAGCGTTTCGCCGCGATGCAGCTCTGCCCCGAGTTGATGAGCCGTCCCGTGGCGCACTGGTTCAGTGCCTGTTCGAGGTCGGCGTCCGCCAAGATGACTGCCGGGTCGCTGCCTCCCAGCTCCAACACGCACTTTTTGAGTTCCTCCCCTGCGATGCGGGCGACGGCGCGCCCCGCGCGCGTGCTACCCGTGAGCGTGACACCCGCAATCAGCGGATGCCGAATGAGCGGCTCCACCTGCTCGTTCTCGACCAGCACGGCACGCAGCAGGTCAGGTGGGAAGCCCGCCTCCTGCATCAGTGATTCGATAGCGAGCGCACAGCCGGGCGTGCTGGGCGCATGTTTGAGCACCACAGCGTTCCCCGCCATCAGCGCAGGTGCCGCGAAGCGGAACACCTGCCAGAAGGGAAAGTTCCACGGCATAATCGCCAGAATCGCACCCAAGGGCTGGAAGGTCACATAGCTTTTCGCGCCCTCGGTGTCCACTGGCATGGGGGCAAGCATCGATTCGGCATGCTCAGCAAAATAGTCGCAGCCCCACGCGCATTTTTCGATCTCAGCGCGCGCTTGGGTAATCGGCTTGCCCATTTCCAGGGTAATCTGGCGGGCATACTCCTCCTTGCGTTCGCGCAGCAGTTGGGCGGCACGGCGCATGGGCGCGGCGCGCTGAGCAAAGGTGGCGGTACGCCATTCCAGATAGGCATGATGCACCTGCTGCACGATGGCGTCCACCCTATTGGCATCCATCGGGGTGTAGACGCGCAGCGTCTCGCCTGTTGCGGGGTTCACACTGGCAATCATGGCGGCACCATGATACCCGTTCTCCCTCTCACCCGCCCAGTGAGGAGGGATCAACACCCACTCCCGAAGTGGAACAGCACCACAAGCAAGTCCGCGTCGTCGATCGTGCCGTCCCAATTGAGGTCTTCGTTGCGGTAGCCCTGCCCACCGAACGCAAACAGCACGGCGAGCAGGTCGGCATCATCCACACAGCCGTTGCGGTCCACATCCCCTCGCAGTGGAAAGCCCGTATCGAGCAGGAAGGCCTCGGGGAACAGTGTAGTGCCATTGAAGCCTTTCCCTACTATATAGCGTCCATCAGGCGAGATGGCAGTCGCTTCCCAGAGTTCGGAGCCATCGGTCAGCAGATGCGCATAGAGAACATTCAGGTCTTGCATCCCCTCCTCTGCCGTCCAGCGAAAGGCGTATCCACACCCGTCAGCCCTGTCAGCCCAGCCAACCACGACCGTGCCATCCGCCGAAACACCTAAAGCCGTGCTGTGGAACCCGCCAAGCGTACCGAGGTCTTGCATCCCGCTCTCTGCCGTCCAGCGAAAGGCGCGAATATGCCCAGCGGAATTCCGAGCCATGCCGACCACGACTGAGCCATCTGCTGAGACGCTATAAGCCCGGCTCCATCCGCCTCCCAGAGTGCCGAGGTCCTCCATCCCGCTCTCTGCCGTCCAGCGGAAAGCGCGATGAACCTCGTCGGCGTCATAAGCATAACCAACCACGACGGAGCCGTCTGCCGAAACGCCTAAAGCCGCGCTCCCCCAGCCTCCCAGAGTGCCAAGGTCCTGCATCCCCTCCGACTCTGTCCAGCGAAAGGCATGATACTTCACCAAGTTCGTGTAAGCCACACCAACTACGACCGAGCCATCGGCTGAGACACCATAAGCATAGCTCGTATACCCTCCAAGTGTACCGAGGGCTTGCATTCCGCCAGCAGATGTCCAATGAAAGGCACGCGCTCTGCCATCCACTCTCTCAGCCCAGCCGACGATGACCGAACCATCTGCCGAAATGCCATAAGCCGCGCTAAAACGACCTCCCAGCGTACCGAGGTCCTGCATTCCACCATCCGGTGTCCAGCGAAAGGCACGCAAATCCCAAGCGGCGTTGGAAGCCCAACCTACTACAACCGAGCCATCCGCTGAAACATTGTACGCCCCGCTGTGAGGCCCCCCGGGCAGCGTGCCGAGCCAAGTGAGGGAAGCTTGCTGCGACCAGCCCGCGGCTGCCATCAGCGATAGGGCGCACCCAATCGTCAGTGCGCGAACCCGATTGAACGCCATTCGTCGCTTTGCCATCATGCCTCACCATCCCGTTGCAATGTTCTGTGCCTTGCTCTCGATTCTCGCGCTTATTATACCCTACTGCCGTGCCACGCGCTCGCAAAGTATCCCTATCGCCTGCTGTAGGTTGCAAGCAAGCGAAGTTGCTCGAACATCTCTTCGGGCGTAGTGAGTGCCAGCGCCCCGTTATGCACGACCTTACCGTCTGGGTCAATCAGCACATAGCTAGGGATACCCATGATGCCGAACGCCTGGGCAATCTTCGAGGTGAAAGCATCTACGCCCGCCCACAGGTGGAGGGCGAGCCTGTCCCAGCCGCGCGCCTGCACCATCCGTTGCGCGGGGGCACGCTCCTCGTCCAGACTCACAGCGATAATCTGCACACGGTCGCCCAGTGTAGTGCCGTGCTTTTCCAGGAACGCGCGCAGCTTTTCCATCGATTTCTGGCACGGACCGCACCAAGTTGCCCAGAAGTCGATGAGGAGCCACTTGCCCCGAAACTCCGACAGGCGGCGCAGCTTGCCCGTGGCGGTCTCCTGCAGTTCGAAGTTGGGCACACGGTCGCCTGCGTTTAGGGGTGGACGCAGCACCACCTCGCGGACACCATCCCCCCGACGCAGGATGAAGCGGAACGGCTCGGAATAGCCACTGGGGTCGCGCTGGAGATAGTATCGCACGCATTCGCGTGCAGGCTTATCAGGCGGGTTCTCCACCAGGTTGCGTAGGGTTATGGCGCCGTTCGCGTCCAGCGTACCCTGTGCCACAGGCTCATAGACGGCGTTCTGCTCATCGTATACAAAGACTCGCACGCGCGTATTGCGCAGCGGTGTTCCATCGGCTTGCAGCACCCGCACGGTCACGGTACGGTTGCCTTTAGGCGCAGTCGCGTCGGGTGCGGTTTGGCGGATAGCGACTGCCTGCATCTCGCCCGATGTCAGTGTTGGCACGGATGCGCTCCGTCGGAAGCCCCCACGCTCGCTGTATTCGCGTGGGGCGTACAGCACCAATGCCTGCCAGCCTTCGCCCGGCGCCAGGTCGCGGAAGACCATCTGCTGCTTCGGTGATGCCAGAGGCATCCGCGCACACACGGCATAGGCATCTGCCGCCTGCCGATACAATAGCAGGTTGCCTTCCTGCCCTTGCAGGTTCACATGCTGCAGGTCTATCCGCACCTCCAGCGTCGCCGGGGCGGGCAGCGCGCGCTCAATCACACCTGCTGCCGCCTCGTCGGGGCGAATCTCGGTGCAGTAGCCCACCAGCCAACCAGGGCGATTGACCCACAGCCATGCGGAGCCTTCCATTTGCTGCGGGAGAGTGAGCCGATACTCCGTTGCCGATACGCGCTCTATGCCGAAGTTAGGAAACAGGTAGAGGCGTGTAAGGGCGTCCAGCACGCGCATCGATGGGTCGTCAAATCCCTCCCTATCCGCCAGAGTCTGGAGAGGCTCCACGAACAGGTCGCTGCCAAAGGGTGCCGAGAAGCTTTCCTGCCAGTCGATGGGCTTCTGCACGGGCAGCCGCTGCCCCAGGTCGTCGGGCGGTTGCAGCGCAGGCTTGAGCCGCACCAACACGGTTTGCCCTGGGCGCAGCACAACCCGCTGTTCCGCCTCAATCGGATAGGGAAGCACGCGGCAGAGGGGTACATGGTCAGGTGCGCTGGCTAAAAGCACCAGCGCACCGCCTCGCTCACCCATCAGAATCTGCTGAACAATTTGCTGGTGATCGGGATGCCATTTGAGGTGTACCTCGCCTTGCTCATCGACCTGCTGGAACAGCGGCTCGGTGGCGGGTAGCGCCCGTAGGAGGCGGAGGTCTACCGCCAGCACACCTACTTTGGCGTTCGCCAGTGGCTGCTGCGCCGCGCTTTGGACGCGCACGCGCAGCTCCGTCGGCTCGCTCGGCTGCGCCAGAAGCAGCCCTGTTATCCAAACGCTCCAAAACAGAACCGTTGCCCTCATCGCGCACCTCCTTTGCCGCCGATTTGGCGCAGCAGGCTCTCTTGCTCGCGGCTCAGCGGGTTGCCCGTCCAGACCACCTTCCCGCGCGGGTCGATCAGGAATGCGGTCGGGACAGCATCGACGCCGTACAGCTGTGCGGCGCGTTGCCCTTCATCCCAAGTGTGCAGGGCGAACTTATCCCAGCCGCGCCGTTGCAGGTGTGGTAGCACCACCTCCCTGCTCTCGTCGATGCTCACGCTCAGCACAACCACCTGCTTGCGCCACGAATCGGGTTGCTTTTCCACGAACGCCTTGAGTTCCTCCATCGCTCTCTGGCACGGACCGCACCAAGTTGCCCAGAACTCCAGATAGACCCACTTGCCCCGCAGCGTGCGCAACTCCACTGGCTTGCCCGTGCGCACATCCACCGCCTTGAAGTTGATGGCGGGATCGCCCGGCTGAGGCGCGAGCGTGATGCTGATTTCGCGCACACCGTCGCCACGCACGAGCGTGAAGTAGCGCACGAACCTGTCATTTACGAAGATTTGGTAGCCGATGCGGTTGTAGGCGTTCGAGTCAGAGGGGTTCTCGTACAGGTTGCGCAGCACGAACGCACCCTTTTTGTCCGTTCGCCCTTCCTGCACCGTGCGTGCTTGACTATAGCTGCGCCTAAGTGCCACGCGGTAGTGTGCGCCCGCCAGTGCCCCGCCGCCCGCACGCCGAATCTGCACGCGCACCTGCCGCTTGCCACGATACTCCGCGATATCGAACGGCTTGGGTGCAACCCGATGATACACAAACCCGCCTGTAGGGGCATGCACAATCGTCTCATGCATATCCTTGTTCGATAGCTGGAGCAACACTTGGTACGGACCCGGCGCGACATTCCGCTCCGCGACGACGCCGCCTGCAAATGGGTGTCCCGATAGCGCCTCAGAGTAAAACATTAGCGGCAACTCCCGGCTGTTCAGCGGCGCAAGGTGCAGAAACAGCCCCGAGAGGTCTTTGTACGCCTTGCGCCACGCCTCCAGATCGAACTCCAGTAGCATCATGCTGGGCTTGGGCAGACGCACTTCCACAGCCCCCGATTGCCACTCGTCAGGCTTGAGCATGTGCAGATAGTAGCGAATGACATCGGGATGATGCACAAACAGCGCGAGTGTGCCACTGAACTCCGGCGGCACATCCACGCGGTAGCGTCCGTCGCCCAGCGTGTGGATACCGAAGTTGAGGCACAGCGGCGGCGTGCCGAAAAGGCGATCCTCTTCTGGCGCCTGCTTTCCCGACGCGCACAAGGGCTTGCCATCCGTACTGGCAATCAATAACGGCGAGGCGCTATGCGCCTGATAAAAGTCCTCGCGTAGGCGCAAGTCGACAGGATTGCCGTCCGCTGTGAGCAGGCGCAGCTCGAAGGAGCGGGCAGGCTTGAGCGTGGCGGTAATCGTCTCGCGCGGGTTGGCGGTGTGTCCAAAGCGGAGTGGCACATAGCCGGGTGCCGCAACCATGCACTCTAACTTCACGGGCAGTTTGCCTGCCAAGATTTCGCGCATGCGCGAGCGGTGGGATATGTCGCCTTCCACGACGCAGATGCCGCGCGCGTTCACGGGCTGCCACGCGGGCACAGTTGCCATCTCGCGTATCTCGTTCACCATCGCCGAAACATGCACCTTTGCCGTGCGTATCGGCTGTCCCTGCTCGTCGACAACTTGGATACGCGCCAGTGGCTCATCAGGAATCACCGAAAGGGACTGCGCGTACAACAGCCCCACAACCATCGCTGCCCCCCATAGCGTCAACGCTGTTCGCATGGGCATACCTCCTTAGGGAACTCCACTGCATGTCGGTATTCGTCCTCTATGAGCCGACTCCTGCTGGGGTTCGGATTTGCCCGATTACGCCCCCCTTCGGGCGTGCAAGCGAGATGGATTGGCGTGGCGTGAATCCCCCCTCACCCCAGCCCTTTCCACCCTTCCTAAGGGGGGAGAGGGTGCAGGGAGTGGGGGGATTCCACTAATGAGACTATGCCTGCGGTGTTGGCGGTGCAGTGCCATAGCGGCTGTAGAGCCACGAGACGATGAGGAGCGTAAGCCCCAGCCCCGCAAAGCTGAAGGTGCGGTAGGGCATCTCCAGAAAGCCCAGATCGAACAGGAACAGCTTGAAGGCGGTGAGCGTGAGGGTCGCCAATCCCAGCAGACGAATGGCACGCGAACGGTTCAGCACACCGGCGATGAGCAGCAGCACACCCAGCAGCGTCCACTCCAGCGAGACCAGCATGGGCGCCAGCGGGCTATTCGGCTCGCCGATGAGCTGGAAGTAGTAGTAGGTCTCCATCGTCACCAGCCAGACCGCGCCGCCGAGCGCTGCCAGCCCCGCCATAATCGCCAGCCCCACACGCGGCAGAAGCCGATCCAGCTCCGATTCGGGCTGTTGCAGGGCGTGGGCGCGCGCCACCAAGGCGTTCACCTTCAGCCCCAGCGTCCAGCTCAACAGCGCCAGCCCCCGCTCGTTGAGCAGCACCCTTTCCAGGGTCGGCTCCTCGCTCAAGGCGACCAGCGTGCGCAGCGACGCCAGCACCCACAGAGCAAGCCCCAAGCCATACAGCAGGCGACTGCTGTACCCGATGCCCAGCGCCACCAGCAGCATCGCCTCCAGATTCCATATCGGCGCAACCACCGATGCCTTGAACTGAACCGGGATGGCGATGGTTAGCAGGGTTATGCCAAGCGTGGCGAACCCACCGCTGAGCAGCGTGTCTTCTGGCACGGTTCGGTAGCCCAGCCAAGCCAGCAGCAGATAGAGCGCGCCCAGCCCCGCCAGAAAGGCAGCGGGGTAATCACCCAGCAAGGGCGCCACCACCGCTTGACCCGCCGGCACATAGAGCAGCGTTGCCACCGATAGCAGCGCCATATCGCTGTCAGAAGTGGGCGCACGGCGCGTGAACATTGGCACCAACACCGTGAGCATAAAGAGCGCGTAATAGAGCGTGATGAAGCCGAAGACCAGCCCCGCCAACGCCTCGCGATAATGCTCCATCGACCAACCCATCAGCAGAATCCAGGTCGCAATCAGGCAGAGCCATCGCTGTAGCTCCCAGCGGTTGCGTGTGGCGACGGTCAGCAGCCCGGCGTTTAGCACCGCCAGGTAGGTGAAAAAGCCGAGTGGCTTGCCCGCGTTCCCCTCCGACTGCAGCACCACCGGTGTCAGGAAGCCACCCAGCACGGAGAGGGTTGCCAGCAGTTGCGAATCGCGCCCAATCGCCAGCCCCATCCCAAAGGCTGTGGTGGCGACCATCAGCGCGAACGCCAGCTCGAAGCGCATCACGCCATAGCGTTGCAAGCCCGCCCAGGTGGTCAGATAGAGGATGGCAAGCCCTGCTGCGATGGAGCCGTCCACGAACCAGCCAGCAGACCGGCGACGCGAGAGCCAGCCCAGCTCGACAAGTGCCAGCCCACCCAGATAGCCTATCGCCAGCCGTGCCCACGGTCCCAGCCGCGTCCACGCCCAGCTCAAGAAGAAGACCGCTGCCAGAAAGAGCAAAGCAATCCCGAACCAGAGCGCAATCTGCCCGCCAAGCGTCTGCTCCAGCTCGCGTGCGGTGGTCTCCTCCTCAAAAGCGAACGGCTTACGCGGCTCTGGTGCGGGGATAGGGGTGCGTGCAGCTTGGGTTGGGGACGCACGGGGTGAAGGCGGCGCACTCGGCAGGTCGGCAGAGGCTTGAGCGGACGGCACCTCCGGGGCAGGCGGCACGGAAGGTGGGGGCGGCACTTCAGGAGCAGGCGGCGGCGCAGACGCCTCCCCCAAACGGGTCAGATGCTGCTCCAACCGCTCCACCGCCTGGTCAAGCGCGGTGAGCAATCGCCTCATCAGCTCCAACTCCTTCTGCACATCATCCGAAAAGGGTGAGCGTGCCATTTTGCACCTCCATTTCCCTTATACGCAAAAACATCTGGTCTGCATCCGGGACTTTAGTCCCATAGCCGAAACAACGCCGCCGCTGCGCCGTCAGGTAAACTACAAGGGGCGATTGAGGCATGTCGACACGGCGACCATCGGTGCAGCGGGAGTACCAGCAGCAGGTGCTACTGCGCTGGATGACCACCATCACCTACCGCATGATAACGGTGGGGGCGATTCTGTTCGTGGTGGGGTTGGCGTATCTGCTCTACGCGCTTTTTATGCTCGGTGATCAAGGCAGCTACACGGCTGCCGATGTGGGGCGCATTCAGAGCAACCTGACCCTGTTCGGACGGCTGGCACTGTTAGGCGCGGGCATGGTGGTGATTGGCTTGGCGTGGAACTTCCTGGAGGAGGAAACGGTCGGCTATGTGCTGGTGCTGCTGGCGCTCTTTTTCTACTGGGGTTTGCCCTTTCTGCTGGGGCAAATCGGCACGCTGCCTGAGCCTAACTCCCTGCGCGGTTTCGCCTTGGAACGGATTCGCAACCTCATGTGGGTGCTGTTTCCGCCCGGCATCATCCTCACGGTGTTTGTGGGGATTGCCCAGGGCATTCGGCGTTTACGCTACGGCGCCGCGCTGGACCAGACCCTGAAGCTCGGTTCAGGCGTCAGCAAGCAGGAGGTGCCGCAGCGATTTCTGGGCAAATGTTGGCAGCTGCCATTTTGCCGCGATTACATCCGCCAGCGATGCCCGATTTTCCATGCACGACGCACCTGCTGGCGCGAGGGAGTTGGCTGCATGTGCGAGGAAAAGAACATCGTGATGGCGTTGCAGAATGCGCGCCTCAGCGACGATCCCGAAAAGAACGCGAAGTATATCCCCCACAACAAGACGCTTACCCGCGCCGAGCTGCGTGCCCGCTGCGCCGAGTGTGTCATCTATAATGAGCATCAGCGACAGAAATATCAGCTGATTGCCCCGCTGACTGTTGGCAGCATCATCGCCACAGCCTATTTCTTCCATGTGCCGCTGCGCGAGAAGGTATTCGCCTTGCTCTCGCTTCTGGATCAATTGCTGGCGCGATTCACGCTGATGCCGTCCGAGGCGCAGAAGGGTGTGTTGGAGGCAGCAGCCCGCGCGAACGAGACCGCGGCGCTGGTGCTTTACATCTCGCTGGTGATTGTGGCGCTGAGCTATGCGTTGCGCATCGTGGAGACGGTCATTTTCAAATGGAAGCTGTGAAGAGGTGGCTGGAGAACCTGGAGCGACTGGCACAGTTGATGAGCCAGCGGAATGTGGTGCGACTGGAGCTGAGCCTGAACGGGCTGCGGGTGCGCATGGTGCGAGCGGCTCAAGAGCCGCCCGTTAGCCACGAAGAGACGATGCCCCCGCTGTTTATCGCGGGCTACAGCGAATCGACGGGCAAGCAGGACGAGGATAACGCCAGCAGCTGGCAACCGCCCGGTCCAATAGAGGTGCGCTCGCCAACGGTCGGCTACTGCACGCTGTCGCCCATCGAGATAGGGAGCCGGGTGGAGCGCGGGCAACCCATCGCCACGATTACCGTGTTGGGCATTCCAAACGAAGTGCCCGCGCCCGTCACGGGCACGCTTATCGGCTGGCAGGTAGGAAACGGCGAAGCCGTCGAGTATGGTCAGCCGATTGCCCTGCTGCAACCCCTTACCGAGTAGAGGCACAGCTGCCGTGTGCCCCTCCTACCTTGCGTGGACGGGAAACATGAACTTTGCTCGCGCAATTGGTATTAGCCCTGCTTTGGGCTACGCTCAGGTTTGAAAGAGCGGGAGCGGGCGGCGAGGCGCACAGCGTCCCACTGCAAGCGCAGCAACTGGCGTATCAGCTGAATGCCGCGCTCACACTCCTGCTGGGAGAGGGCGCGCACCGCTGCCCCGCAGAAATACGCCAGACACTGCATCGGACGCAACTCGTTCGGCAGGCGGCAACCCGCGCAGGTCAGCTCGTTGCAGCAGCCCGGTGGGCGCGCCGCACCCCGATGCAAAAGCCGATCCTGCGCCTGTGCCAGCTGGAAGCCGACCATTTCACCAGCGCGTCGTCGCGCACCCAGATGCTCCGTTTGCGGGTTCTGCAGCACCCTGTCCAAAAAGGCATCGCGCTCGCGCGTACCCTTGCAGCAATAGCCGCATTGCGCGCACACATGCGCGTGGCTACGGCTAATCGCAGCCAGCGCGCGCTGAATCGCCATTCGCCGCAGGTTCAGCTGGGCTAACTGACGCTGATAGCGCACATCCTGCAGCGCGCCCCGATGGGTGAGCCAGCGAGCAAGATGATTGCAAACAATCTCCCACGCACGAAACACCGGACGCGCATAGAACAGAAACCGCATGCGCGTGCCCCATCGGGCTGGGAGTTGCGCGATGGGCCCTCCGTGATGTTGTACCATGCCCTACTTCTCCAATCCCACCATCGCGGCACCGATGGCTTCGCGAGAGAACTCATCCCGACGGAACTGTCGGGTGATGCGCCCGCGGTAGAGGACTCCAATGCGGTCGCAGTAGGTCATCAGCTCGTCCAGGTCGAGCGACAGCACCAGCGCCGCCATCCCTTGTTGGCACGCCTCCCGAATGGTGCGGTAGGTCGCCTCGGTGCCGCGAATGTCCAGCCCGCGTGTGGGCGCATAGGCAACAAGCAATCGGGGTTGTCCATACAGGGCGCGTGCCACAATCAACCGCTGCTGATTGCCACCCGATAGCGCGGTCATCGGCGCGCGCAGCGAGGGCACCTTTACCTGAAACCGCTCGATAAGCTGCTGGGCACGCTGACGAACCGCACGGGCACGAAGCCAACCAAACCGCTGCAGCGGGCGGTCACGCTGCGCGCCTAAAATCGCATTCTCCTGCACGCTCCAAACCGCAATCATGCCCCGGCGGAATCGATCATCGAACAGGAAGCGGATACCTGCCTGCAGACGCCGTGCCGTAGACCAGCGTTCGAACGGAATGCCGTTCAGCAGGAGATGTCCCCGCTCTATGGGGCGCAATCCCGCCAGCGCCTCGACCAGCTCGAGCTGCCCGTTGCCATCCACGCCCGCCAACCCCAGAATCTCACCCGGATAGAGGCTGAGGCTCAGTTCCTGCACCCCCCATCCGCCTCGGTCGGAACGCACAGAGAGCGACTCGATGCGTAGGCATGGCGATTCGGCAGCGGAAGGGTCTTTGAATCCCCCCTCACCCCAGAAGGGAGTGGGGGGACTCGCCAAGGCGCGCTCCTCAACTGGGGTTTCCTCCCCTATAATCCAGCGTGTGAGAGTCGCTGCGTCGGTCTCGCTGACGGGTGCCTCCGCCACCTTGCGCCCACCACGCAGCACCGTCACCATGTCGGCATAGTCCAGTACCTCCTGCAGCTTGTGCGTCACCAGCAGGATGGTGCGCCCCTCCGCTTTGAGGCGAAGCAACACCGCAAAGAGCATCTGCACATCGGTGGGCGAGAGCATGGCGGTCGGCTCATCCAGAATCAGAAATTGGGCATCACGCCACAGCAACTTCAGAATCTCCAGCTTCTGGCGTGCCGCTATGCTCAGCTCCTCCGCCGGACGCTCCCAATCCACCTCGAATTCGAGGCTTTTTGCCAGGCTTTGCGCACGCTGGCGCGCCGCTTGACGGTTCAGGAGACCGATTCGGTTTGCCACCTCCTGTCCCAGCATCAGATTGTCCAGCACGCTCAGCTCGGGAATGATGCTGTAATGCTGGCTGACCATGCCGATGCCGTGCGCAATGGCGTCGGCGGGGCTGGCGAAGCGCACCAGCTTGCCCTGCAGATAGATTTCGCCCTCGTCGGGTGCATAGTAGCCGTAGAGGATGCGCATCAGGGTCGTCTTGCCTGCACCGTTCTCGCCCACAATCGCATGGAGCGTGCCTGCCCGCACATGCAGATCGACCCGCTCGTTGGCTATGAGCGTGCCGAACCGCTTCGTAATCCCGCGCATCTCGATGGCGTACTCCATAGGCTACTCCTGAAGTGGCTCCGATGGCTGTGCGCTGTTGTGTGCTGGATAGAAGGCGTAGAAGTGATGCGGCGGGCTATGTCCTGTCCCTATGGCGACCGCGGCTTGCAGTGCCCCGCTGAGATACTCTTTGGCTTGGCGCACCGCTTCCGGCACCGTGGCGCCTCTCGCCAGAAAGGCGGCGATAGCCGCCGAGAAGGCGCAGCCCGTGCCGTGGGTATGGGGCGTCTCGATCCGCGCCGCAGGCAACCAGATAAACTGCTCGCCGTCATAGAGCAGGTCGTCCGCGCAGTCGGGTAGATGCCCACCTTTGACCACCACCCATCGCACGCCCAGTGCATAAATGGCTCGTGCCGCCTCCTGCATCGCAGGCTTGTCCTGCACGGGAAACCCTGCAAGCACGCTTGCCTCGCCCAGATTGGGGGTGGCAACCAGCGCAAGGGGCAGCAGCTCATTCCGCAGCGCGTCGATGGCATCTTCGCGCAGGAGGCGGTCGCCACTTTTGGCGACCATCACGGGATCGACCACCAAGTTGCGGATATTCCAGCGTCGCACTCGCTCCGCCACCACGCGGATAATCGCTTCGCTGAACAGCATACCCGTTTTGGCGGCGTCCGCGCCGATGTCCCCCATAATCGAATCGATCTGCTGCCCCACAAAGGCTGGCTCCACAGGGAACACACCCTGCACGCCAAGCGTGTTCTGCGCGGTCAGCGCGGTGATGGCGCTGGTGCCGTACACACCCAGCGCGGCGAAGGTCTTCAAATCCGCCTGAATGCCCGCACCGCCCCCTGAATCGGAACCTGCGATGGTCATCGCTTTGCGCATGACACCTTTACTATACCCTTTGTCGCGAGGAAGCTGTGGGCATCCGGTTATGCCCTTCTGTTCCCGTACCAAAGGTCGCATTACCCCTCCAACACTCGCCCGATTGATGCTAATGCCTGCCTTTGCTCTGGGGTATACTTACCTGCCGACTGGAGTATCACCAATGGCGAAGCCGGAGCGACGCAAGTTCGGGTTTGAGACGCGTATGGTGCATGCAGGGCACATCCCCGACCCTTACACGGGGTCGCGCGCCGTGCCCATCTATCAGACCACTTCCTATGTGTTTGACGACCCCGATTATGCGGCGCAGCTGTTCGAACTGAAGCAATACGGCAATATTTACACGCGCATCAATAATCCGACCACTGCCGTGCTGGAGGAGCGGGTCGCTTCGCTGGAGGGCGGCACGGGCGCGGTCGCCACATCCAGCGGGATGGCAGCGCAGTTCCTGACCTTCATGACTCTCTTGGAGCCGGGCGACGAGGTGGTCTCCTCCTCCCATCTGTATGGCGGCACGATGACCCAGTTCGTGCATACCTTCAAGAAACTAAGCGTGACGGTGCGTTTTGTGGAGCCGCACGATTGGGAGGGCTGGGAACGCGCCATCACGCCCCGCACGCGTGCCCTGTACGGCGAGACGATAGGCAACCCGCGCGGCAGCGTTCTGGACATCGAACGGCTCGCCCAATTGGCGAATGCCTACCGCATCCCGCTGATTGTGGATAACACCTTCGCCACGCCGTACCTCTGCCGCCCCATCGAGTGGGGTGCGACCATCGTGGTGCATTCCGCCACCAAGTTTCTGGGTGGGCACGGCAACTCCATCGGCGGGATCGTGGTCGAATCGGGCACCTTCGACTATAGCCACTTTCCCACGATTGCCGACCCGTCTCCTGCCTATCATAACCTGAAGTTCTACGAGACCTTCGGGCACTACGCCTTTCTGATGAAGTTGCGGGCGGAGGCGTTGCGCGATGTGGGCGCATGTATGTCGCCGTTTAATGCCTTTTTGATTCTGCAGGGTGTGGAGACGCTCTCGGTGCGGATGGAGCGTCATGTGCAGAACGCGCTGGGCGTCGCCAAGTTTCTGAAGGAGCATCCGCAGGTGGCGTGGGTCGCCTATGCGGGTCTGCCCGACCATCCTGACCACGCGCTGATGCAGAAATACCTGCCGCGGGGTGCGGGCGCGGTGCTGTCGTTTGGCATCAAGGGCGGCTCGCTGGGCGCACGCGAGGCGGGCAAACGCTTCATCCAGCACCTGCAACTCTTCTCCCACTTGGCGAATGTGGGCGATGTGCGTAGCCTCGTCATTCACCCCGCCTCCACCACGCACCAGCAACTCTCGGATGAGGAGCTGCTCCAGGCAGGCATCACGCCCGACATGATTCGCCTCTCCATCGGGCTGGAAACGCTGGACGACCTGCTGTGGGATTTAGACCGAGCGCTCTGGGCAGTGGCGAAGGAGGTCTAAGCGATGGAACTGGCATGCGACATCAGCCTGAACTCGATCCTGCCACCTGAGTTGCGAGCGCGGTATCAAGACCCCGATGTGATTCGGCGCGTGCTGCGCGAGGCACGCACAATTGCCATCGTGGGCATCTCCACCGATAAATACAAAGCGAGCCATATGGTGGGCGCCTACCTGCAGTACGAGGGCTATCGCATCATCCCGGTGAACCCGAACGCCACCGAGATTCTGGGCGAACGCTGCTATCCCGACCTGTTGAGCGTACCGGAGCCAGTGGATGTGGTGGACATCTTCCGCCCCGCACGCGAATGCCCCGCCATCGTGCAACAGGCAATCCAGAAAGGTGCATGGTGCGTCTGGATGCAGCTGCGCATTGTGAATCGGGAGGCTGCCGAGATGGCGGAACGCGCCGGGCTAACCGTGATTATGGACCGCTGTATCAAAATGGAGCATGGTCGCTACAACGGCAGCTTGCACTGGGTCGGGATGAATACCGAAATCATCACTGCGCGCAAGCTGCGAAGCTTTATTCGGTAAAATCCGAGGAGGTGAATCGCTATGACCAAAACCTTTTATCTGCGTGCTGAGCCGCGTGTGTTGACAGGCAAGAAAGCGAAGCGATTGCTGCGACAGGGCATCGTTCCCGGTGCCCTCTATGACAGTAAGGGGCAGTCGCAACCGGTGCAGTTCAGCGAGCGGGAGCTGCTGCGTGTGCTGCATGAGGCGGGCACGACCCATCTAATCGAGCTGGAGTTGGATGGGAAGCGTGTCCCGACGCTCCTGCGTGAGGTCGATCGGGAGCCGATTACGACCCGCATCCGCCATGTGAGCCTGTGGGCGATGCCGATGGATGAACCCATCGAGACCGAAGTACCCATCACCTTTACAGGCGAATCGGACGCGGTGCGGGCAGGCGGCATCCTGATTCACCCTGTGGAGAAGCTGACAGTGCGCTGTCTGCCACGCGACATCCCCGAAGCGATTGTGGTGGATTTAAGCGCGCTCCGCGAGTTCGGCGACGCAATTCATGTGCGCGACTTGACGCTACCGCCGGGCGTGCAGGTGCTGGATGACCCCGATGAGACGGTCGTCACGGTGGCTGCGCCGAAGGTAGCGGCTGAAGAGGAAGAGGTCGCTGAAGCGATTACAGCAGAAGCTGCACTCGCTGAATAAAAGAACCCCCCACAAAGCCTGTTGCAACCCCCTCCTACAGGTTCTCCCTTTCTGGAAGGGGGAACCTAACCTATTCTTGGTTGCTCTCACCAAGCAGGGGCAAACCTTAAGGAGGGGGTCATCAAAAAAGCGAACCTGCCCCTTTGAGACCTGTGAATCGCCCAAAATCGGGCAGATGGCTGTCCGGTTTTGGGCGGTTTTTGAGTCTTTAATAGGTGGAAGTTCCCGAACGGGGCTTTCCAAACACACACAGAGGAGGATGTAGAACGATGAAAGGCTCACAGATACGGTTAATGGCTGGTCTATGCGCGCTCGCTATGGCGAGCAGCGCCCTTGCGCAAAGCGGCACGATTGGTACAACCTCACCCGGCTTCTTGCAGCTGGTCGACGGGGGCTGGACCTATCGTGTGGATAATACTCGCTCAACCGCTGCACGAGCGGGTACAGGCGGTGGATTGGCGAACTATGCAACTGCTACCCCAGCCCGTGATCATCTCTTCCAGCACTGGTGGTGGTATCGTGGTCGATTCACCGATGGCTCAGGTGGCGATACCCGCGAGTATGCCCTGTCTAACCTCGACCCAGCAGCCAGCTTTGCAGGTGCGGTACCCGGAGCTTATGCTTACGGCGTCCTCACCTACAATGAACCCGTGGCAGGGGTTGCGAATGCGCTCCGAATCCAACTGAGGTATGCCTTCGACGGGATTAGCACCACAGGTGGTTTTCAGGGTCTCGGCGCAGCCATCCTGTCTGTCCGATGGATTATCACCAACACCTCGGATCGCGAGATTGAGGTGGACTTCTTCAACTACATCGATCTGGATGTTGTGGGTCCGTCCGGCACAGCAGGCAGCAACGACAGGGCTCGCATCGACATCTGGAACCCCGGCGGGGCAGTGGGCGGCTGGATCAAGCAGTGGGACACCACCTCCCCGCCCACAACACCGGGTGCTGCACCCGGCAATCACGAGGGGTTTAATTTCACCGCTTCAGGAGCGCATCTCGTTGGTTACCAGATTGCGGCGTGGACCAGCACCCGACTTGGACTGACAGACAGTGTCATCACAAATCTTCCCAACACTCCAGCCGTCAGCGTGGAGCTTGGTCCCCTCGATGCCACCGCCGCGTTCCAGTGGCGGTTTACCCTCCGCCCTGGTGAGAGCATAACAGGCTGGGAAGAGGTTGCGGTCAATGTTCCCGAACCGGCGAGCATGCTGGCGCTGGCTGTTGGGCTGGCAGGGTTGACCAGCTTACGCCGTCGCCGAAGATAACACCGAAGACAGACCTCCTTCACCAGGATAACCCAGTCCCTTGCCTGGTAGGGGCGCATTCCCCGCGCCCCTACCGCGCGCATAGGCTTATGGGCGTGCCTTGCGGAACTTCTCCAACCGCTCCTCTATCTCGCGTCGGATTTCGTCGGGTACATCCTTCCGCTCCTTCAGTAGGGCAACCGCCTTCTCCTGATAACGGATGGCTTCCTCCACTTTGCCCTGCTTGAACAGCGCGTAGGCAAGCGTGTCCAGAATGAACGGGTCTTTCTCGTTCGTCAGCTGCACGGCACGCTGAGCGATTTCGACCGCCAGCGCGTAATCGGGTGATTTGAGCGTGCGCTCCGGGTTATCTTCCACGATGCTCCACGCCAGCATATTGAGCATATCGGGGTTGCGCTTATACTCGTTGTTTGCCAGTTGGCGGGCGAGCGCATAGGCTTTCTGCTCGTCCACAAAGAGTAGAAGCTCATAGCGCAGGATGGTGAAGGTCTCTTTGTAAGCAGGATAGCGCTTCTCCGCTTGCTCCAGCTCCTTGAGGGCGTCTTCGTATTTCTGCTGTTGGCGCAGCGTGTTGAGCCGCTGGAACAGTTGCATGAGGGCGGCTTGGTCCCGCTCGCGTGCCTGTCGCTCTTGGGCATGCTTTCGCCAGTCGAACTTGCCCGCCACGACCTGTTCCAGCACCTCTTCCAGCTCCGCCATCGGGTGTCCAATCCAGACGATGCGCCCCTGCTGGTCGATCACGAAGGCGGTGGGGATACCATCCTGCCCGGCAGCGGTCATCCAAGTGCGCGCCATCGTGCCTTTCGGATCGTCCACGGCGACGATGTAGTCCATCTTGGCGCCCATCTCGCGCACGAACTGCTCCACGCGCGGGATGTAGTCGGCGCTGGTGCTATTGCGCGGGTTCTCCCAGATACTAACGCCGATAAAGGTAACCTTGCCCTTGAACTTTTTGGCAAGCTCGGTCAGATGCGGGATAGAGCGTCGGCAGGGACCGCACCAAGTTGCCCAGAACTCGACCACATAGACCTTGCCCGGTTCGAAACGCTGCACGGGTTTGCCCTTAATCCACTTGGCGACCTTGAGAGGGGGTGCCTTGCTACCTTCCTTGAGCGTGGTCTGCGCCCAGAGGGTGAGCGGCACACACAGCAAAAACCCCAAACTCCAGCTGATCCACTTCATCGTTTGCCTCCTTCAGCAGCAGAGCCGCTGTGCCTTCTACTATACCATGTGGAAACCACCGTAGCCGACTCTATCGGGTATACTCCATACGAGGCAAGGGGTTGAAAGCCGATGGTGAAAACGAAAATCAGCCTGCAGGAGATTGCACAGGAGCTGGGGGTGCCGGCGAGCCGCCTCCATCAAATCGTGGCGGAGTTGGGCATCTCCGATGAGGAGGTGCGGCGGGGGTTAGACCCTGAGACCGCCCAGACCCTAAAAGAGATGGCGTCCGAAATGCTGGAGACGCTGCGCACGCTGTCGCTGCCTGCCGAAGTCACTGTGCGCGAGCTGGCACAAGCGATGGAGCGCAACCCGACCGAAATTCAAAAGCACCTCATGACCCGCTACAGCCAACTGGTCACGCCGCACCAGAAACTGGATCGCGAGACCGCAGAAAAGGTGGCTGCCGATTTCGGGTTCAGGGTGCAATGGCCCGTGCCTGTGGAGGCACCGCCACCCAGTCCCGTCGTCGGCACTCAACTCCGCCCGCCCGTGGTGACCATCATGGGGCATGTCGACCACGGCAAGACCACCCTGCTCGACTATATCCGCAAGACGCGCGTCGCCGAGCGCGAATATGGTGGCATCACCCAACACATCGGCGCCTACCAAGCCGAGTACAACGGCAAGCTGATTACTTTCCTCGACACCCCTGGACACGAAGCCTTCACCGCGATGCGGGCACGCGGCGCCCAAGTCACCGACATCGTGGTGCTGGTGGTCGCCGCCGATGACGGCGTCATGCCCCAGACCATCGAAGCGATTCACCATGCGCGCAACGCGGGCGTGCCGATTATCGTCGCCATCAATAAGATAGACAAGCCCGAAGCGAACCCCGATCGGGTGATGCAGCAGCTGACGGAGCATGGCTTGGTGCCCGAAAAATGGGGCGGCGACACGATAGTCGTGCCCGTTTCCGCCCTGACGGGACAAGGGGTGGACGAATTGCTCGAAATGATTCTGCTCACCGCTGAACTCATGGAGCTGAAAGCCGACCCCAACGCTCCTTTTCAGGGCACCGTGATTGAAGCCAAGCTGGAGAAGGGGCGCGGTCCCGTCGCCACCATCTTGGTGCGGCAAGGCACCCTCCGACGAGGCGATGTGCTGGTGGTCGGCAAAACCTGGGGCAAAGTACGCGCCATGTTCGACCATACAGGCAAAAGCGTGGAGCGCGCCACACCCGCTATGCCCGTGGAGGTGATGGGGCTCAACGATGTGCCCGTTGCAGGCGACCCCGCCGAACGCGTGGAGAGTGAGACCCAAGCCCGCCAAATCGCCACAGAACGCCAAGAAGCCGAACGCGAGCAGAAACTCGGACAGATAGGCAGACGCCCCAGCCTGCAGGAACTGTTCAAACAGCTCCAGACAGGCGAGATTAAATCGCTCAATATCATCCTCAAAGCCGATACCTACGGCTCGGTCGAAGCCATTCGGGACGCCCTGCTCAAACTGGAGAAGCCACCGGGTGTCGATATCAAAATCATCAGTGCCAATGTGGGCAACATCACCGAAACCGACATCGACTTCGCCATCGCAGCGGAAGCGATTGTGCTGGGCTTCAATGTGAAGGTGGAGAGCAGCGCACAACAGCAGGCGAAAACCCACCATGTGGATGTGCGCACCTATCGCATCATCTACGAATTGCTGGATGAGGTGCAGAAAGCGCTCAAAGGGCTGCTGGAGCCAGAACGGCGCGAGGTGCACCTCGGCACGGCGGAGGTGCGCGCCGTGTTCCGACTCTCGCGCGGCATCACGGTCGCGGGGTGCTATGTGCTGGACGGCAGAATCTATCGTGGTCGCCCTGCCCGCCTGTGGCGCAATAAGCAGGTGCTGCACGATAGCCGCATCGCCAGCCTGCGCCACCTGAAAGAGGATGTGCGCGAAATCGCCGCCGGCTACGAATGCGGCATCGTGCTGGAAGGCTTTAGCGACTATCAAGAGGGCGACCGCATCGAGTGCTACGAAATCCAAGAGGTGTCGCAAGGGTAGCGCGGATGCGATTCGGGGTATTTCGGGACTGGCTGAAGCGCGTGGGCACGGCGTTGAGTCGGCGTGGCATCGACGAGGAGCTGCTCGCCGAGCTGGAAGAGGCACTCATCGCCGCCGATGTGAATGTGCGTGCCGTCGACGAGCTGATGGAGCGGTTGCGCGCCGAAGCGCGTGCGCAGCGGCTCCACACGCTGGAGGAGGTGCGCACCTTGTTGCACCAGATTCTGCGTGCATGGCTGGGCGAGGCGGAGCCACTGCGCGAGCATTCCCCACCACCCACCCTCTACCTGTTCGTAGGAGTCAACGGCGTGGGCAAGACGACCACCATCGCCAAAGTGGCACATCGGCTCCAACAGCAGGGCAAGCGTGTGCTGCTTGCCGCCGCGGATACCTTCCGCGCTGCTGCCATCGATCAGTTGCAAATCTGGGCGGAACGGCTCGGCACAGACCTCGTGAAACACCGCGAAGGCGCCGATCCCTCCGCCGTCGTGTTCGATGCGATTCAAGCCGCACGCGCCCGCCAGATCGACTTCGTGCTGGCTGATACAGCAGGGCGTCAACACACCCATGCACGCCTGATGGAGGAGCTGAAAAAGATTTACCGCGTCTCCGAGAAGGCACTGGGGCGACCCGCCGATGAGGTGCTGCTCGTGCTGGATGCCGTGGCAGGACAGAACGCTGTCCGTCAAGCCGAGGAGTTCGCGCGTGCTTTGCCCCTCACCGGCATCGTGCTGGCGAAGTTAGACAGCACCAGCCGCGGCGGCGCCATCCTCACCATCCGCCAGCAGTTGGGCATCCCCATCAAACTTATCGGCACAGGCGAAAAGGCAGAGCATCTCCAGCCCTTCGATCCAGAGGCCTTTCTCCGCCAGCTGCTCGAAATGGAGGCGAACTGAGTGCCAAAAGCCACGAATGTTCTGGTCATCGCGACACGGCGTAGCCCCGACTCGGTCAGTATCGCGCAATATTACGCCGAGAAGCGGGGGCTGCCACCAACCCATCTGTGCCTCATCGAGTGCCTGCCCAACGAGGAGGTGAGCCTCACCGACTATCGCGACACCATCGAGAAGCCGGTGTATGACCACCTGAACAAGTATGACCTGACCCTGCGCATCGACTACCTGGTGCTGACCAAAGGAGTGCCGATTCGTATTCGCGAAGGGGGCTTCTCGGTCGACGCGGCACTGATGGCGCACCCGCTGAAGCTGCCCTTCTTGCGCGAGCAGGGGCGCATGCATGAGAACCCCTACTTCGGCAGCGCGGAGCCTTTCTCCCGCCGACGCTACGGCTTCTATCTGGCAACCCGATTGGATGGCTATCTGATGGCGCACATCAAGGGCTTGGTGGACAACAGCCTCAAAGCGAAACCCGCCAAGGGGCTTTTCGTGCTGGACATCGACCCGCGCCGCGACAAGGGCGGCTACAAACTCATCAACGACAGCATGCGCCAAGCGGCGACTCTACTAAAACAGCGCGGCTTCGAGGTGCTGCTGGATGAGCGCAACGAGTTTCTGGGCGTGGTGCGCGAAATTATGGGCTACTACTCATGGGGCAGCAACGATGGCAACTTCAGCACCGCCAACTACCACAGCCTGAGCTTCCGACCGGGCGCGATAGCCGAGACCGCCGTCTCCACCAGCGCCCGCACTTTCAACTACACGCGCGGGGGGCAATCACTGATTGCTGACCTCATCGCACAAGGCGTCACCGGCGTCAAAGGCTATGTGTCGGAACCCTATGCGGTGGCGCTCTGTCGCGCCCACCTGCTGTTCGACCACTACACACGCGGGCGCAACCTCGCTGAAAGCTTCTGGTCCGCCACACCCTTCCTGCAATGGAAAGACCTTGTGGTGGGCGACCCGCTCTGCGCACCGTATCAAAAGTAAAAAGCAGGAATCACACAGCTCCTTGACGAACCTCCCCAACAGGGAGGCGATAAGCGTGGAAGAGCCGATTAAGCGTTCCGACGCTGTGGAGAAAGAGTACACGCAAGCCGTTATCTATGGCATCGTCGGGCTGGTGTCGCTCCTGCTCGCATGGTTGTTCTGGAGGTATGGGGGCATGTTCTACTCTTTCTCGTGGGGTTTTGGGCTGATTTGGCTGGGTTCGTGGGGTTATGCGGGCTGGTCGCTCTATCAAGTGCGCCACATCCCCGCCTATCCCGTCAGCTGCCCCTACTGCCAGAAAGAGAATGTGTTCATCGCACCCCCCAAGAGCGACTTCACCTGCGAACACTGCTTGCGGCTTGTACCCGTAGAGAACGGGCGTGTGCTGGAGGTTGTCACCGTGCGCTGCCCGCACTGCCGCGCCACCCAACAGGTCTCCCCGAGAGCGACCGTCGCCATCTGCGAGCAGTGCCAACGCCAATTCAGCGTGGTTGGCACAGGAGCCGCTCAACCTGTTATGCCCCTGCCCCAAGATGACCCAACCCCCTACGAGCTGGTGCTGCTCGGCATCGACCGCCTGAAGGAGGAGCAGGCAATCGCGCATCTGGAATCGTTCCTCACGCTCACCCGTCCCGATGTGAAAAAACTCCTGCAGAGCGTGCCGGTGGTGATTTTGACCAACCTGCCCCGCCGCAAGGCGGAGATGCTGGTGCAAGACTTGCAACAATGGGGCATCAAAACGGAGATTCGCGCCATCGAAGACCCGAACCGTGTGCCAACCCCTTGGTAAAGGGTTCTGACACAGATAGAGGAGTAAGGTTGCCTGTGCCGAATTAGAAAGTTATGAACACGGTTCGGGTTGGATTTGTGGGCACGGGCGGCATCGCCCAAACCCATTTGGAAGCCCTCTCGCGTATTGAGGGGGCGCAGCTGGTGGCGTTTTGCGATGTGGATGCGGCACGCGCCGAATCGGCGGCTGCTCGCTTTGGCGGACGCGCCTATACGGACTACGCCCAGATGCTGCGCGAGGAGCCTCTCGACGCGCTCTATGTGTGCGTACCCCCGCATGCCCATGGGGAGGTCGAACAACTTGCTGCCGAGCGCGGCATCCATCTCTTCGTGGAGAAACCGGTGGCGCGCACGCTGGAATGCGCCCGCGCCGTTGACGCCGCCATTCAGAAAGCGGGGATATTGAGCGCGGTCGGGTATCACTTTCGCTACTATGGGGCAACGGAGCGCGCCCGTGAGCGGCTACAAGGACTACCGATTGGCATGGCAATCGGCTATTGGCACGGCGGCATGCCCGGTGTCCCCTGGTGGCGCCAGCATGCCCTGTCGGGCGGACAACTGGTGGAGCAGACCACCCATATCGTGGACCTCGCTCGCTACCTGGTGGGCGAGATTGTGGAGGTGTTTGCCTATCTGGCACACGGTGTCGCACCGTTGCCCTACCCCGATAGCGATGTCAGCGAGGCAGGCGTCATCGCCATGCGTTTCGCAAACGGCGCGGTCGGCACCATCACCAACACCTGCATGCTGAACCCGCCCGGTGAGGTCGCACTCAAAATCTATACGCCAGACCGCATTCTGGAGGTGAGCTGGGGCAAACTCGTCGAGACGGAGGCGAATCGGCGGGAGGAATACAGCTCACGCGACAATCCCTACCTCAACGAGGATCGCGCCTTCATCGAGGCAATCCGCACGGGGGATGCCAGTCTTATCCGTTCGACCTATTCAGACGGGGTGCGCACACTTGCCGTGACGCTCGCCGCCGACGAATCGGCACGGACAGGCAAGCCCGTTTCGGTATAATTCTCTTCAATGCAGGACAGTCGCAGGGAACCATCCCCTTCTATGCTGCTGGCCATCGATGTGGGCAATACACACACGGTGCTGGGCGTGCATGATGGGCATCGCTGGCACGCCTGGCGTGTGCATACCAATGCCGCCCGCACGGAAGATGAGCATTATGTGCTGCTGCGCTCGCTGATGCAGGCGCGCGGGCTGGAACAGCCCATCCGAGCGGTGGTGATTGCTTCGGTGGTGCCCGCGCTGGAGGACACCCTGCGCCTGCTCACCCAGCGCTGGTTGGGTTGCGAGCCGCTCTTTGTGTCGGTGCAGCTGGATTTGGGGATTCAGGTGGCGTATGAGCCGCCCGAAGCGGTCGGCGCGGACCGGTTGGCGAACGCGGTGGGCGCTCAGGCACGCTATGGGTTGCCCGCAATCGTGGTCGATTTCGGCACTGCCACCACGCTGGACGCCATCTCACGCGAGGGCATCTATCTGGGTGGTGCCATTTTGCCCGGTGTGGAATTGATGCTCGAATCGCTGGCGGGTCGCACGGCGCGGCTGCCCCGGATTGCGCTGAGTGGCACGGTTCGCCCGATTGGGCACACCACACCCGAGAGCCTACGCAGTGGCGTGCTGCTCGGCTCGGCAGGCGCTATCGAACACCTGATCCGCCTCTTTCAGCAGGAGCTGGGCAGCGATACCCATATCATCGCCACAGGCGGATTAGCCGAGCGAATGACGCCGCTTTGCCCACTCATCCAGCATATCGACCCCCTGCTGACCCTGGAAGGACTGCGCATCATTTATGAGCGGAACCGGTCGGACAGGTCTGACATGTCGAACCGGTCCGACGCGTGGCGATGAGGAGGAGGCTTGGCTATGAATCAGGAGTTGGAAGCAGTTTGGAGCAATGTGCGTGAGCGGGTCAAGGAGCGCGTGACGGGGCGCAGCCTCTATCAGGCGCTCGATCTGTTGACCCCTATCGTGATGGAAGGCGAAACGCTGGTGCTGGGCATGCCCAGTGAGCACGCCCTGCTTGCCAGCCATCTGAACGCGCCCACCGTGCGCCGCTGGATGGAACTCTTTCTGGAGGAGGCGTATGGCTTCCGCCCCCAGATTGTGATTATCGAGGGCACCACCCTGCAAGATTGGCATCTCTATCAGCGCAAGCAAGCGGAGCGGCAACGGCTGACCGAGACCACGATGCGCAAGCAGGCACAGGAGACCCGCGCCTATACCTCGTGGGAAGGGGTTTACGAGCAGGTGGGACGTGCCTTCGCCGCCACCCCCTTGCGCAGCCTCGCCACCAGCCGCGCCCGCTACCTGCAGGAAGCTCTCCAGATTGTGCGCGAAGCGATGCAACATCTCCCCCTGGAGGATGAAATGGACGAGCGGCAGCTGAACCGCATCATCGAGCGCATCGCGACCAATGTAGACGCCCCTGCCGCACTCATCGCATGGCTGCTGCTGTACCCTGACGCGAAACCCGCCCCAGAAACGGAGTAGACCCCCATGACCCGTCGGGAGCGCACGCTGATTGGGTTGCTCGTGGCAGTGGTGCTGATTGCCATCCTCGCCCTCATCCGCTCGCAGCCATGGGGACGGCTCGACATCCGCCTCTTCAAGCCCAACACGAAAGACTGGATTGCCTGCATCCGCCTCAACCAAGAAGGCAAAGGCGACCTCATCGTGATAAAGCCAGATGGCAGCCAGCTGCAGCTCACCGACGATACCCACGACGACCAATCGCCCGACTGGTCGCCCGATGGCACCAAGCTCGTGTTCTCCTCGAATCGGCGCGAGGAGGTCTATCAGCTCTGGACCATAGACCCCGACGGCAAGAATCGGAGCCAATTGACCATCGGTGGCGGCGCCAAGCTGGCGCCACGCTATGACCCCAACGGGCGCTATATCCTGCATATCGCGCAAGGGCTGGTGGTCGAGATCGATTCAAAAGGCGTCCATGCCCGACAGCTCATTCCGCTTCCGCACCAGATGCAACATGTGCGGGAAAAATACGACCAGGTCACCTTTCGCTATGCTCGACGCGTCGTGGAGGACCTCATCGCGGCGGTGCAGATAACCGATGAGGGCGAGCAGGTGGTGCTGCAGGATGTGGAGATTGGCGAGCGGCTGTTCGCTCCACCTGTGTTGCTGAAGGGCGAGCGCGTCGATATCGACTGGGCGCGCCAAGGGTTGCAACTTGTGATAGCGGGCGTCGCCGCCGAGCAGCCCGTTTCCGAAAACGAGGTGCGCCATATCGGTGCGCTGCTTCTTTTCGATTTCACCGAGAATCGCAAGGAGCCGCGTGTGATGCCGTTGTGGGTCTCGCTGGACAACTCGGAAGCAGCAATTGAACCCGCCTGGTCGCCTGACGGCTCGCGCATCGCTTTCGTGATGTGCGAGCGTCGGTCGAACGGGCAATGGGTGCGCAAGGGGCTCATGGTCATTCCCTCCGATGGGGGTAGCCCCACCGAGCTTATCGCAGGCGAGGTCTATACACCGGATTGGTCACCCGATGGGCAGCGGCTGGTCTTCGCGATGGGCAAGCCGGGCGCGCGCCAGATTTACACCCTGAAACTGGACGGCACCGACCTGAAGCCGCTCACCACTTCAGGCGACCATATCAGCCCCCGCTGGAGCCCGAAATAGACGCGGAGCGAGCTACTCGCTCTGGGGTGCATGGATAGTCAGCACGGGGCAGCTTGCCAAGCGCACCACCTTCTCTGCCACCGAGCCGAAAACGAAATGTTGCCAACCGCGCCGCCCATGCGTCGCAATCACAATCAGATCGATGCCCTTATCGCGCTGATAGGCGACAATCTCTTCGGCTGGCTCGCCCCACACCACGCTGGCGAAGGTGCGCAACGGGGCAGGCACGCGTTGCTGCAGCACCTCCTGCATGGAGCGCTCCGCCGCCTCACGCAGCTCCATCTCATAGAGCGGAATCTCCACATTCACAGGCACAGGCACCACATGCAGGGGTGGCACCGCATGCAGGATGTGCAGCTCCGCGTCGAAATGCTCTGCCAGCTCAATCGCCGCCTGCAGAGCAACATAGGACGGCTCGCTAAAATCGGTCGGCGCCAATATCTTTTTGAACGGTAGAAGCATCTTCATCCTCCCAACGCCCAGATTCTACCCTTTCGGGACGCAATTTCCGCCTGACCGATCTCGCTGGGCGCATGATAGAGGATATAATTATCTGAATGCTACCGTTTGCTGGTGTGGCGACTTTCCTGCGCACTCCGCATCGCCCGCTGCGTGAGGCGTGGCAAGCGGAGGTGGGCTTTTTGGGCGTGCCGTTCGATCTCACCGTCGGCTACCGACCGGGCGCGCGGTTCGCTCCCCAAGCCATTCGTCAAGCGAGCCTGCGCTATGCTTTACCCCCCGACGGCTACTACCATCCCCAACACGGCTGGCGGCTGCAAGGGTTATCGCTGGTGGACGCAGGCGATGTGGACCTCCCTGCCCTCCATTACGAGGTTGCCTTCGAGCGCATCACGCATGCCGCTAAGTCGTTGCGCCAGCGGGTGAAGTTGCCACTTTTCGTCGGGGGCGACCATAGCATCACCTATCCCCTGCTGCTCGCCTTTGAGGATGTGCCTGAGTTGTATGTAGTGCAGCTCGACGCCCATCTCGATTTCAGCAACGAGCGCAACGACTGCCGCTACACCAACTCCAGCCCGTTCCGACGCGCGGTCGAAGCACTGCCCAACCTGCGCCATATCACCACGATTGGGCTGCGCGGCGTGCGCTTCGACCCAGAGGCGGTGCAAGCTGCCCAGTCACGCGGGCATACCTTGCTCTTCTGCGATGAATGGCGCACTACCCATCCCTTCGACACACTCCCACAGGGCAAATCGATCTACCTCTCCATCGATGTGGATGTGCTGGACCCTGCCATCCTGCCTGCCACCAGCAGCCCGGAACCAGAGGGGCTAAGCTTCGGCGAGGTTGCTCAGATTATCCAGCACCTCACCCAGCACAACACCCTCGTCGGTGCTGACCTCGTGGAACTCAACCCCATGCTTGATCCAAGCGGCAACAGCGGGCTTGTCGCCGTTCGAGTGCTGCTGGAGGTCTTGCTCGCGCTCCGAAAAACTTGAAAACGCCTCAAACCAGTAAAAGTCGGGGTGGCGGTCGAGCGCGAAATGTGTTATAATAGAACCGAACCTTTGGCGATATCAGCCAGTCTAAGAGAGAAGACCAACTGGAGGCGGAACCGATGTGTGGAAAGGTATTCTGGAGCGTGACAGTGGCGATGAGCCTTGCCTGCTTGCAGGCGCAGCTGCTCTACGAAACCAGCTTTGAGAACCCGCCGTTCACGCCAGGCAACATTGCAGGGCAGGATGGCTGGCAGGAATACCATCTCGGTGTTGCAAATCGGGGACAAATCAGCACCGAACGCGCCCTCTCGGGCACCCAATCGCTCAAAATTACGCCTGTGAACGGCGGCGCGAACAGCTGGTGGTGGAAGACTGTCACCCACGATACCCGTGTCAGCCCCAACAAAATCATCGACATCCGTTGGGATATGTACCTGCTGCCCGGCACAGCGCAGGGGCGATATGGCATCGATGTCTACTCCGATATCGTCGAGCGTGTGTGCGCGTTAGCGGTGGGAAGCAGCAACACCATCATTCTGATTCGCTATCCTGACGGCTTTACCGAGCAGCTCGTTGATACCGGGATTGCTGTGCAACGGGAACGCTGGAATCGCTTCCGCCTCGTGATTGACTACAACACCGGTACCTTCGCGGGCTTTGTAAACGGTCAGATAGTGGGGAGCGGACGCATTAACAGCCGTGCCGGCGCGGTGTTCGGCGATGCCGATGTGTGGCATTTCAACTTTGGGGGCAACTCGAACGACGCCGCTTTTTTTGACAACCTGCGCATCCGAGCGATTGCCACGCTGGAGCAGGAGGGGGATGTAGACGGCAGCGGCTGCGTGGACGATGCCGACCTACTTACCGTGCTGTTCGCCTTCGGCAGCAGCGATCCAGGTGCGGACATCAATCAAGATGGCATCGTGGACGACGCCGATTTGCTCATTGTGCTGTTCAACTTTGGCAGTGGCTGCTGAGCCTAACCTGTGACGCCAGCCTAATCGGTTCAGCGTGGCACTATATCATACATGACGCTACTTTTCTCGAAAACCAACACGAGTTGGGTGTGGAATTGGCTCTCGATATAGTTTGCGATAAACAGCTCCCTGCCAGGGCGTGCCCGCGGTTGCTTGTAGTTGTTCATCCCATACTGGAGTGTCCAACGCAGCTGCGTGAAGTCGGCGTACAGCTTGCGAATGTAGGCGCAATCATCGTAGGTGAGCAGCCACTTATGGGGAACTTGGCGTAGCACTCGACTTAAACGCTCGTGATCGAATCGAAGGTGCAGTTCACCACGCTTGCCGTACAATCGGGATTCCGCCACGGAGTAGTAGGGTGGGTCAAGGTAAATGAATACACCTTCGCCCGCTGCAAGTACGACAGGCTCGTAGTCCTCGCAGGTGATTTTCACCCCTTGCAGGAGTCCCTTGAGGAGCCTTATTCGCTCAATGGCAGAGTGTGTAAATCTCCCGTGAAATGCTTGTTCAGAGTAGCCTCCTGAATCGACGGTGCCAGAGAAAGTGATGCGGTTAAGCACGAAGAATCGCACGGCACGCTCAAACTCGCTGCCATGCCCATATTGCTCCAACAAGCGGTAAAACAGCACGCGCCCATCGGTTGTTTCTGCGCGTAGGCGATGCACAGTATCTGCGAACGCGTCGGCACATTCCTGCGCTACCTTCCAAAAACAGTACAGATCGTAGTTGATATCATTGATCCAGTAGCGTTTGTAGGGAAACTTCTGCTTAAGCGCCAGAAAGAGTGAACCTCCACCTACCATCGGCTCACGATACTCGTCGAATTCGGGTACCAACGGCAGCATTTGTGTAATTCCACGCGACTTGCCCCCTGGAAAGCGCAAGGGACTCTTTATCATGGCTTTCCTCCTGATGAGGATACCTGCCCCATTCCTTTGAGAATACCTTGGATGCCAAGTAGCTCTAATTCGCGGTTCACCCAGCTAAGTATTTTTTCAACCGAGTTTCTCCGCCGACCTTCGAATTGACTGAGGAACTTCTGCAGAAGAGAATCTCCTGCAGGCAACACCAGTTCGTCTGAGAACCCTCCAGTTAGATATAGTTGCGTTGTGAAACGGAGTTTGCGACCCTCATGCCATAGTTCACTCATCTGAGAATATAGTAGCAATTTGAATAACCCATCCTTTATGTCACTCATGGAAGGTAAGATTCCACGCGTCGTATTTTTGCTTTCGCGTATAATTACTTCATCTTGATCAATAAATTCTAATTCATCTGCTGTCAGGTAATATTTACCGCCAAGATTGTTCTCTATCTCGAAAAGTGGTTTTGGAAAACTGCCGCGCAGTTCAAGCCCGTGGTTCGTAGCAGTTTCACTGATGGCGGATCGAAACGATTTTGCGAGAGAGACCTCTTTGAAACGATCAATATCTAAAATATCTCTTTTATTATGATAACAAACTTTTTGTATAAAAATTTCATGAGCTTCTCTGTTGTGTAGTTGAACACCTTCAACACGACTGATTTCGTCGTAGCTCTCGATAGCTCTACGGTAGATAGGAATAAACTCCCGTTGGAAATGTTGACGGTTCCAGTGATGAGCATCCAATTTATATTGTAAAATCTCTTGTATCTTTGCTTTGACATAACCGCTTTCGAGTTTCTGATCTGTGATGCGACAATTGCTTTTCTTTTTGGCAGCGACATACCATGCAAGAATGATATAGATATTCATCAAGCTCATCCACGATAGGGTGATAAAGTTTACTCTGTCAAGATTTGTGTCTTTACCTTCATCCTTCACAATTGGGATAACAGTGATAATTTTGCCAGAGCGAAACGAATATGTATCATATATGCTTGCTAATGGATAGGTTCGAGTTCTCTTCGGTCCTGTCCAGCGTGATAGAGCAATGGTCGTGCCATCTGAAAACTCCACTTTACAAGCGGGTTTGACCGAGTTTATGTCGAACTCTTCCCACCGATAGACCGGCAATTCACTTGGCTGCCCGTAGAAGCTCAATCGCTGAATTTTCCCTTGCAGAACGATAAGGCTTCTCTCGCTCATCCCCCTTATTATACCCAAAATTCAGGTGCGACTGCTGATATCCAAGCGAATATCAACGCTCGATGCTCACTCAGATCGCCAAAGCAGGTAGGTGCCGCCCAGACCGAACAGGAGGTTGGGCATCCAAGCCGCCAGCATCGGGGGAAGAAACCCTTGGTTGCCCAATATCTGAAACAGCAGCAGCGTGTTCCAGAACACGAACACCAGCACGATGGCAAGTAGCACGCCCACGAAGCTGCCCGCACGCGCCAGCCACAGGCTCAACATCGGACTGCAGAGCGCCAGCACCAAGCACGCTACCGGCACCGCCACCTTCATGTGATAGCTCACCTCTAAGCGCAGGTTGCGATAGCCCATCTGGCGATTGCGCTCGATCTGCTCGCCCAGTTGCGCCCGGGTCTGCTCCTCCGGCTCGGGTGTGGTGAAGAAATCCTGCAAGGCGACCTGCAGGTTCAGGGTCAACAGGCGTGGGGACTGCACATCCATTACCGTGCCATCGGCGCGATAGTAATGCACCTGCGGCTGCTCCAGCCTCCAGATGCCGTTCTGATAGGTGCCGCGCGGGGCATGAATGATGAGCCACTCGCCCCGTGCCCGCTGCTCGAACAAAATCACATCCTCCATCAGCACGCGCCCGCCCATCTCCTGCGCCGTGCCGATCACCACCGCATAGTTCTGCACCTTCAGCACCGCATTGCTGGTGATGTTCGGCACAGGCGCCAGCAGGAACATGCGGTTGCGCAGCCGATAGAACTCGCGCATGGCAGGTGGCACGACCCGCTCGTTCAGCCAATAGTTGACGCCCGAAAGCAGCGCGCCCATCAGCAGCAACGGCAGGAAGATGCGACGCAGGCTGATTCCCGCCATCCGCATCACGGTGATTTCGCTGTCGCGCGTGAGGCGATTGACCGTAAGCGACACAGCGACCGCCGTGCCCACGGGCAGACTCAGCACCAGCAGGTAGGGCGTATAGTAAATCACCATCTGCGCCACCGCGGTCAGCGGAATGCCATAACTGAAAAAGAGCTGGGCATAGTTGAAAAGCAGGTTGCCGATGAGCATGAGGGTGACGGCACCTGTGCCGATACCCAACGGCACCAACATCTCACGCAACAGGTAGCGATCCATGCGCGTGAGTGGTGGCATCGTCATCAGCCATCGGCTCATTGCTTTCGCAACACCCATAGAATCGCCCCGCCTGTCAGCAGGATGAGGAGCGGCACCAGCATCAGCGCGACGCTGCCCGGCAAAGCCCCTGCCACGAGGAGCATCATCCCAACCCCCAGCGTGCTGATGCCCCACACGCGCACCACCTTCTGGAGCAGACGCTTCGGGATCCAGCGTCCGCGTACCAGCATCGGCAGCAGCAGCACGCCACACCGGGCACAACGCAAGGGACCAACGGGATTGCGGGCGCCGCAGTTCAGGCAAGGCGTGAAACCGGTGCGTCGCCCAAAGTGTTGCAGCTCGTGCTGCCAGTCGCGCAGCATTCGCTTCTCGTTGTAGGTATACAGCGGCGCCATCTGCACCGCTTGCTCCAGATAATGGACGGCATGCTCCATCAGGTCGTATCGGTAGCAGAGAGTCGCCAGCTGCACGAGCGCGCCCCAATTTTTCGGGTCGAACTCGACGGCGTAGCACGCCTGCTCCATCAGCTCGGCATCCATCTGCGCGTGCGCTTGGCGATTCAGATAATGGCGCATCATCGGCAAGGCGACAGCGCCGACGCCGAGCGTGAGCAGCCCGAACAGGGTCGCATAGGGGAAGGCATGGCGCGCCGCGGCAAAGGCTAACAAAACCGCCACCACAGACCCCACAATCGATTCAGCAGGGGTCACATCCCCTGTAATCCCCATCATCACCAACGCGAACACCCATAGCGCCGCCAGCAGCCACACCAGCATAACCAGAACGATACTATCCATCCAGCAGAAGTTTACCTCTTTGTGCGCCCTTGCCAGAAGTGAATCTCCCCTTCCCTACGCCCTCTCGCCTCTTGATAAGGGGGAAGAGGGATGGGATGAGGGGGATTCGATATTGCCTTCTTATCGTCCACTCTCCTCGCGCAGATGATAGTCTATCAGTAGCAGGGGGCGGCTTTCGTCGGCGCGCAACGGTTGCTTGAGGTGTGCCTCCTTGATAAAGCAGAGCGCCTCGCGCCCACTCTGGCAGTAATAGAGCAACAGCTGCACCTCTATCGTGGCAGTCGGACTGGTGAGGGCAAGTGGCAGCTCCAAATTGGGCGCGGTCAGGTTGCGAGTCAGTTCGGTCTGCCCGTCGATATGCGCGCCCTGTGCTTTGATGGACACCCGCGACGGCGCGTTTGGATTGAGCTTGTAGCCTGCGGGCAGGTGGATGGTGAGGCGTAGCCGGCTGTTGCTGGGAGCCACGGCGGCTTCGGTTAGCTCGATCTGTTCGGTCGGCATGGCATGGCGGGGTGGGTTCAGCTTCTCCAACCCGCGCATGAGGAGGGTTTCCACGCGCCGCGTTTTGAGGTCTGCCACTCGGATGAGATGATTGTTCGTATCGGCGATGTAGAGCTTGCCGTTGGCGATGGTTAGCCCGCCCGGTTCGTCGAAGGTGGGGTTTTCGCCATCGCGTGCGCCCTCTTCGCCCGTGCCGAGGAAGGTCTCGATGCGGCGCGTGCGCAGCTCCAGCCGCTTGATTTTGTTATTGTAGGTGTCGGCGACATAGAGCATTCCCTCGTGATAGACCACGCCGAGCGGATGCTGTAAGCGTGCCATGCGTCCTACGCCGTCCCGATCGCCGAAATCGAACAGGTCGCCCCCCACCAGGGTTTCCACGCGCCCGTTCGGGTCGATGTCGGCGGCACGAATACTGCTCACCTCGCTATCGGCGAAGTAGAGCCGTTTGCCATCGGTGGTGATACCCGATGGCTGGGCGAGCGCCGCCGTTGCGTTCGGTGCGTCGATAAGTGCTTCGCGTCCCGTGCCCGCATGGGGTTCCACCCTGCCCGTTTTGAGGTTCAATCGCCAGAGTTGATGGGAACCCGCCATGGCGATAAAGAGCGTGTCGCCCACCAGCACCACATCCCAAGGGGAGTTCAGCGCAGTCTGCTTGCCTGCCCCGGCGGGTGGTGGGTAGAGACGGTTTTGCTCCCCGGTGCCCGCGACGGTCTCCACACGGCGGCTGCGGAAATCGGCTTTGCGAATGGCGTGGTTGTCCGTATCGGCGATATAAAGCGTTTGTGTGGCAGCGTCAAATGCCATCCCCTGCGGATTGCGGAAGGTGGCGCGTGCAAAATCGCCATCCTGCATGCCGGGCTGACCGCTGCCGATGACCTCCTGCACGGTGTAGTCCTTTAGCGCAAGCACCACGATGCGGTGATGGTTCGAATCGGCAATAAAGAGGCGTTGGGTGGCTTCATCCGCCAGCACCTTGCCGGGGAAGTTGAGCGGCGTGGCGGGTTTGCGCTCACGCTCCAATTTGAGCTTGAGGGGCGTGCGATCGATCAAGCCCCGTCGGTCAAATTCGCTAATCACCTGCGCTATCAGCCGGTCAAATGGCTCATAGATGCCCTCGCCAGAGCGATAATACACAATTTTGCCCTGTGGATCAATAAGCACGAGCGTTGGCCACGCGCGGACGCCATACTGCTCCCAGATGAGCATGCGCGAATCGTTCACCACGGGATGCTCGATCTCGTAGCGCAAGATTGCCTGGCGGATGTTGCGCGCTTCCCGCTCGGTGAAAAACTTGGCGGAGTGGACGCCAATCACGACCAGTTCCCGCGCATACTTCTTCTCCAGCCGTTTGAGGTCGGGCAAGATATGCATACAGTTGATGCAGCAGTAGGTCCAGAAGTCGAGCAGCACCACTTTGCCCCGCAGGTCGCGCAGGGTCAGCGGTCGGTCGGTATTGAGCCATTCCAGCCCTTCGGGGAAATCGGGTGCGGTGAGTCGATCTTGCATCGTTGATGCCTCCTCTAACAGTGGCATGGTGATCGGGTGTCTGGCGCGTGCAGCAAGCCACCCGATGCCTATCAGCACCAATCCCAACCCCATCACCATTACCGCTGCGTTTCTCATCGTCGTTCTCTCTTGCCTATCAGTCTACCCGATAGGTGAGCGAATGGGTATACTTTGGGATGCGGCGTGCGCATGGAAGGGTGTGTTAGGCGATGATGGTGCTGCTGCGAAAAGATGCGACGGAGGCACAGCTAAAGGCGGTGGTGGAGGCGATTGAGGCACACGGATTGACCGCGCTACCGCTGCCCGGCGGCGAGCGCACGGCGGTGGGCATTCCGAGCGCCATTCCGCCCGATTTGCGCCCCGTATTGGACGAGATTCTCTCGGCGATGCCGGGAGTGGACAAGGTGGTGCATATCTCGCGCCCTTACAAACTTGCCTCACGCGATTTTCATCCGCACGATTCGGAAGTGCGTGTGGGGGAGGTTCGAATCGGAGCTGGGCACTTCGCCGTGATGGCAGGTCCTTGTGCGGTGGAGAGCTACGAGCAGACGCTGAGTGCGGCGCGCGCGGTCAAAGCGGCGGGCGCCAGCATCTTGCGCGGCGGCGCGTATAAGCCTCGCACCTCGCCCTACGCCTTCCAAGGTTTGCAGCGCGAGGGGCTGGAAATTCTCAAAGCGGTCAGCCAAGAGGTGGGTATTCCCACCGTGAGCGAGGTGTTAGACCCGCACGATGTGGAGCTGGTCGCCGATTATGTGGACATCCTGCAGATTGGGGCGCGCAGCATGCAGAACTTCCCGTTGCTGGTGGCGGCAGGACGATCGGGCAAGCCCGTGCTGCTCAAACGCTCGCCGCACGCCACCATCGACGAGTGGCTCGCCGCCGCCGAGTATCTGCTCACGCAGGGCAACGAACAGGTGATGCTGTGCGAGCGCGGGATTGTACCTATCGACCGCACCTATGCTCGCAATACGCTCGATATTAACGCTGTGCCCATCATTCGCTATCACTCGCACCTGCCGATTATTGTGGACCCGAGCCATGGGGTGGGGCATGCGCGTTATGTGCCTGCTGTGGCGTTGGCAGCGGTGGCGGCGGGGGCAGACGGCTTGCTCATCGAGGTGCATCCCCAGCCGGAGCGTGCCCTCTCCGATGGGGCGCAATCGCTTCGACCCGACGAATTCGCGCAGCTAATGGCGCAGATTCAGGCGGTGCGTGCCGCCCTTGCGCCTTTTCATACGAAATAAAATTTTCAGGTGTTTGCCCGAAAAAGGTTTTGAGCCATTCGGTTGCGATGGGCACCGCCACTTCACCGCCATGTCCTGCCTCTTCTGCCATCACGCAGAGTGCCACGCGCGGGTTCTCGGCGGGGGCGAAGGCGATGAACCAGGCATGGGTTTTGCCACCCTTGCGGAACTCAGCAGAGCCAGTTTTGCCTGCGACGGTGATGCCGTTGAGCTTCGCGCGCCGTGCCGTGCCCCGCTCCACCACTTGCACCATGCCCGCGATGACGGCATCCCAGTGCGCTTGTGATGCCCGAACGCGGTGAATCACCTCTGGCTGGGCGGTGTAAAGCACCTCGCCGTTGGGCGCGATAATCTGGCGCACCAGATGCGGACGATAGAGGATGCCCCGATTGGCGATGCCCATCGTGGCGACCGCCATCTGGAGCGGGGTCACAAGCAGATAGCCTTGCCCGATGCCGTAGTTGAGCGTCTCCCCTCCAAACCACGGCTGCTTATATACGGCGCGTTTCCAGTCGGGGTCGGGCACAAGCCCTTTGCGTTCGTGGGGTAGGTCGATGCCTGTGGCAGCGCCCAGCCCAAATGCGCGCGCCCAGTGTGCCAGCCGTTCCGGTCCCAACTTCTGCCCCGTGATGTAATAGAAGGTGTCGCAGGAGTGGGCAATCGAGTCATAAAAATCGACGAAGCCGTGCCGCCGCCAGCAGCGGAAGAATCGCCTGCCCAGCTGATAGCCGCCGGGGCATGTGAGAGCGGTGCGGGTAGTGAGAACGCCTGTCTCCAGCCCGGCTAAGGCGAAGAAGGGCTTGATGATGGAGCCGGGCGCATAGGCAGACTGAATGGCTCGGTTGTTGAGGGGAGCGCGTGGGTCATTCAGTAGGGCGCGCCAGACTGTTGCGGGAATGCGCGGCACAAAGAGGTTGGGATCGAACGACGGCTGACTGACACAGGCAAGCACCTCGCCTGTGCGGGGGTCGAGCGCGACCAGCGCGCCCACATGCCCTTGGAGTAGCTCGTAGGCACGCCGCTGCAGTCGCGCATCGAGGGTCAGCACGAGTTTTGCGCCCGGTGTCGGCTCAATCTGTTGTAGGGTGCGCACCCGTCTGCCCACGGGAGTCACTTCCACTTGCTCCCCGCCCGGTATGCCATGCAGGTAGCGTTCATACTGGCGTTCCAGCCCGTTTTTGCCCACGAAGTCCGTGCCGTCATAGCGGGCATGCAGGGTGATGAGGGATGTGTCCGCCGCGGATGCCGTTTCCGTCTCGCCCCGATAGGCTTTCAGCTCCTCGTCGGAGATTTGTCCCACATAGCCCACCACATGGGCGAAGACTTTGCCCTCGGGATACCAGCGCATCGTCTGAAGCGAGACCTCCACCTCGGGGAGGTTATACTGGCTTTCCAGCAGCTCCACAGCCTGCTGATAGGAGACACCTTTTTGCACGACAAGCGGCACATAGGGATTGATGCGCGGGTTCATCACCAGCTGATGCAGTTCTTCGGGTGCGAGGTTGAGGCGGCTGGCGACCAGCGGGATACGCTGCGGCTGGCGGCGCAGCAAGTCGGGTCGTACGCTGATCACAATCTGGGTACGATTGGTGGCGAGGGTGCGCCCCGCGCGGTCTACAATCATCCCGCGCGGCGGGGCGATTCGCATCAAGCGGGTGCGCACCAGCTCGGCACGAGCCGCCAACTCCTCCCCATGGAGCACCTGCAGATACCAGAGCCGCGCAACCAGAATCGCCAACGCAAGCCCCATCGCCACCAAGAGTCCATACTCACGCGGCTGGATGGGGCGACGGTCTTCCGAGCGAATCCCCAGATAGCGTTTCGGGCGCTGCTGCATCGTTATCTCAATCGATGCTTTTTGCAGAACTGCTTCGGTTCAGAGCCTTTCGGAAAGGTGCGACGGATCACCTCAGGGCAGTAATCGGTGGCGCGCTGCCCTGTGTCCACGCAGATAGCCACCGTCACGGTGTCAGGCGGTTTTGGTGGTGGCGGTGAAGGTGGTGGTGGAGGTGGCGTGCTGGCGCGTGGTGTATCGATGGCGCCAGGCAGTGCATTCGAGCCCGGTTGGTCAGGGGGAGGGGGTGCAGGCACATTCGGAGAAGGGTTCGCCAACGAGGGGGGCACTGCCTGGGTGGACTCGTTGGGGTTGACGCCCGTGGGGGGCGTTTCAGCCGCTGGCTGGGATGGCTCGCCACCTGCCTGCCCTGTGGATGTGGGCGCAGGGCGCGGGGTGCTGATGGCGGATGCCGATTTTGCCGCTTGCGCCGTTTCGAGTTGCGCATCGATCTGCAGCACTTTTTCCATCAGGTCTGCCCAGATGCGGGTGCAGACAGTGCCGCCGAACACGCGCTTCATCGGGCGGTACTCCCAGCGATGCGTCTGCTCGTCATAATGGGCACTGGCGACCCACACCACTGCCAGATAGCGGTCGGTGTAGCCGATGAACCATGCATCACGATAATCGCTGGTGGTGCCGGTCTTGCCGCGGGCGTTAGGGATATGGCTGGCGGCGCGCCCTGTGCCCTTTAGCACTGCCACGCGTAAAATCTCATCGATCCAGCGAGCGCTCTGCTCCGACAGCACGCCTTCAAACAGATCGGCTTTCTGATCGAGCAGCACCACGCCATCTCGGTCCACCACGCGCCGAATCAGGATGGGGCGGATCCGGTTGCCATGGGTGGCGAACACGGTGAAGGCTTCCGCCATCTCGATGGGCTTGACCGCGGAGGCGCCCAGCGCAATCGGCAGTGTGGGGTTAAGCGGCGATTCGAAGCCGAACCGTTCGCGTGCGAACTGGACGATGGTGTCGGCACCGAGGAGCATCGCGGCGCGCACGGCAGGCACATTGATGGAGGCGGACAGGGCATGAGTCACGGTGACCCTGCCCCGAAATCGCCCATCGGCGTTCTGGGGTCGCCATGGTCTGCCGCGTATGCCGGAGGGCAGGCTCAAAGGGGCATCCAGCAGGGTGCTGTTAGGGGTGAGCTTGCCCAGTTCGAAGGCGGTGGCGTAGACGATGGGCTTGAAGGCGGAACCGGGCTGCCGTCGCCCCTGGGTGATGGCGTTGAACTGCGATTCACTGAAGCGTCGCCCGCCGACCATCGCGCGGATGCCGCCCGTGCGCAAATCGATCAGCACAATCGCCCCCTGATTGACCCCCTGCGCCTCAAACGCCCGGATTCCGCGCTCCAACGCCTGCTCGGCAGCCTGCTGCATGCCGGTGTGCACCGTGGTGTAGACGCGCAGGTTGCCTTGGAGCAGCAGCTCACGCCCGTACAGCTCCTCCAGCTGGCGCAGCGTATCCATCACCACATAGGGTGCGAGGAAGCGCGTGCGGGGACGATGTTTCGTCAATCGCAGCGGCTCCGCTTTGGCAGCATCACGCTGAGCAGGCGTGATATAGCCCTCGCGCGCCATCAAATCCAGCACCAGATTGCGCTGCCGAATCGCTTCGTCGGGATTGCCGAACGGCTCGTAGCCCGAAGGTCGCTGCGGTAGCGCCGCCAGTAGCGCACATTCTGCCAGTGTCAGCTTCTCCAGCGGCTTGTTGAAGTAGACCCGTGCCGCTGCCTTCACTCCGTATGCGCCATTGCCATAATAGACCTGATTGAGATAGAGTTCCAGAATGCGCTCCTTGCTAAGGCGGCGCTCCAACTCCTGTGCCAAGATAATCTCCTGCAGTTTGCGGCTGAAAGTGCGTCGTTGGGTGAGGAAGGCGTTGCGCGCCAGCTGCTGGGTGAGTGTGCTGCCCCCCTGCTGAATTTCGCCTTGCACGAGGTTCACCCACGCGGCTCGCGCGATGCCGCGCCAATCCACGCCGTGATGGCTCCAGAAACGGCGATCCTCTTTGGCGATGGTGGCATTAATCAGGTGTTGCGGTATCTGGCTCAGCGGCACTGGCTCCCGATACTCTTCCGCTATCCGTGCCAGCAGCACGCCGTCCGCCGAGTAAATCTCGCTCGCCTCGCGTGGCTTGTAGCCTTCCAGCACATTGACGGAAGGCATCATCTGCGCCACTTGATAATAAAGCACGCCGACGAAGGTCATGCCGCCCAGCATCAGGCACAGCAGGACCAGCGCCAGATACGCCAGCACACGCTTCCACCGCCGTCGCTTCCTGCGAACTGGGTTCATGGTGCGCCCTCGATTGCGTCGGGTTCGTCCGACTTGTTAGATTGTTGTGCCCGGTTCAGTAGCCCCACCACTGCATCGATAAGGCGTCGGGCTGCCGCCTGCTTCGGTAGCAGGGGCAACGGCTCGACTCGTCCATCAGCATAAAGCAGGGTCAACCGATTGGTGTCCACCTCGAAGCCGCTCCCCGGCTCCAGCACATCGTTCACCGCTATCAGGTCGAGACCTTTGCGGATGAGTTTTTCGCGGGCGTGAAGGAGTGCTTTGTCGGTTTCGGCTGCGAAGCCTATGAGCAGTCGGTGCCCTTTCGCGCGGGCGACCGTGCCCAAGATGTCGGGATTGGGCACAAGGCGCAGGTTCCATGCGCGTGCCGTTCGTTTGCGCTTGAGGGGATAGACCCGCTCCGGGCGATAGTCGGCAACGGCTGCCGCCGCAATGAACACCTCGCAGTCGTGGAACTGTCGTTGTACCGCTTCGAGCATCTGCTGCGCGGTTTGCACCCGGATTAGTTTCGCCCCTGCAGGCGGTTGCAAGGCGGTGGGACCGGAAATCAGCGTGACGGTTGCCCCGCGCTCCAACGCTGCCTGGGCAATCGCATAGCCCATCTTCCCACTGGAGCGGTTGCCGAGGAAGCGCACAGGGTCAATCGGCTCGTAGGTGGGACCTGCTGTGATAAGCACATGGATGCCTTTCAGTTGTGCGGAGCGGTTCAGGCGTTGCTCGACCGCCTCCACGATGGTGGCTGTATCGGCGATTTTGCCCCAACCCTCATCCCCACACGCCATCACGCCATAGGTGGGATCGATGAACTCCACGCCGCGTGCTCTGAGCGTCTCCACATGGGCTTGCGTGGTGGGATGGCTCCACATCGCGGGGTTCATCGCAGGCGCAATAAGAATCGGCGCCCGAGTCGCCAGGGCAACGGTGGTCAGCATATCATCGGCGAGTCCCAGCGCGAGGCGCGCCATCGTGTGGGCGGTCGCAGGCGCAATCAGGAGCAGGTCCGCCTCTTGCGCCAGACGGATGTGGGCAATCTGACCGGGGTGCGGCTCGTCGAAGGGGTCAACCGTCACGGGGTTGCCGGTGAGCGCGGCGAAGGTGGCGGGGGCAACGAGCCGCGTGGCGTGAACGGTCATCACCACATGCACCTGATGTCCCCGATGCATCAGCTCGCGCGCCACATCGCACGCCCGATAGGCAGCCACACTTCCACAAACACCCAGCAGGATTTGCGCCACACTCAAATTGTACCCTTGCGAGGGACACGCGGTTCCCTGCTATCTGTTTAGCGCACCCGAATCACGCGCCTGTCGCGGTACTCGTCGCCGAACAGGTTGCGCACGCGCACCTCCACGATGTGGAAGCCGCGCGGCAGGTCAGAGGGCAGGTTCGCCTGCCACAGGTGGATGGCAGGGTTCACCCCCGGCAACGGTCTGCCCGGTAGCTTGAACTCCTGTTCCTGCTGTTTGAGTGCAGCGTAGGCAGGATCGGGCAGGTCGGGAACCTGCTGCATGCGCACCCATGCACCGTCACCCACGCGCATCTCCACCGTGCAGAACTCCGAGCCGAAGAAGTAGTTCACCAGCACGGGTGTCTCGGAAAGTTTGGTGCGGTCTATCTCGTCTGGGGTGTAGATATGCATCTGGTAGTCAGCGGGTCGGCGCGCTGCCTGATAGCGTACCCGATAGCGGTTGCGGTTCACCTCCAGCCACAGGTAGCCGTTCGGCGTGCCGTCGCGCATGGTCGTGTGCGGGATGCCAAGCGGGTCGGGCGCACCTGTCCACCAGCTGCCGCACACCGTCACGGCGTTGATATGGTGGTGGGGCGTGCGCCCTTTCCAGCCCGTCTCCGCCCCGAAGAAGCGGTGCATCTGAACATGCGTGTGCGCCGAGAACGAGAGCGTGTGCGCAAAGGGCGCAAGCGCGTCGAACACCTGCCTGCGCTCCACATCGGGCCATTCCCACATCGGGATGTGCATCAGCAGCACAATCAGGTCGCTGCGGTTCACATGGCGCAGATAGTTGCGGATGAACTCAATTTGCCGCTCGCCTAACCCCGCCACATAGCGTCCGCGCTGCCCCTCCTGCGCCCCAAACCACACCACATCATCCAGCACCAGAAAGTGCGCCCGCCCGTACTGGAACGCATAGTAGTTCGGACCGAAGTGGCGGTGCCAGGTCTCGTCGCTGTTCTGGTCGTCGGGTGAGTCGAAGTTCAGGTCGTGATTGCCCAGCACATAGTAGATGGGAATCCCGATTTGCCCCATCATGCGGGTGAGCGCGGGGAACAGGCTCAGGTCATCAAACAGCACATCGCCCAGCACCACGCCAAACGCCGCCTCGCGTGTGCCGATAAGTTCGCGTACCACATCGCGCCCAATATAGAAGATTTCGGTCATATCGCGTGGCTGCGTGTCGCCGAACATTAGCACACGGAACCGATTTGGCTCGCGTTGCGGATAAAGGGGGAAGTCGACCGAGGCTGGCAGCGGTCCCGTGGGGGGCACGCCCCCGTAGCGCACCGGGATGGAGCCATTCGGCTTGTGAATATAGTAGAAGCGGGGCACATTGTCGTCCGAAAGGGGCAGCGCCCAGCCACGCGGCTTAATCACGAACAGAATCGTGTCCTCGTCGACGGGGAGCTGGTACCGTCCCTGTCTGTCGGTTTTGACCACCTCGCGCTGATTGGAGACCAGCACATTCGGGATGCCCGGCTCGCCCGCGTCGCGAATACCGTTGCGGTTGCGGTCGTGGAACACTACGCCTGTGGCGAACTGCTGCGCCCACGCGCTTACCGCCAGCGTCAGCAGCAACCCCATCCACCCAAAACGCCGCTGGAGAGTTCGCATGTCTATAGGATACATCATGGGAATGTGAAGAGAGGGTTAATTTGCAATCCACCTCTTCCACCAGTAGGCGAGGTTTGCTAAGCCCATCTGCCTTGTGATTAGATGGCGGTTAGCGAGGTATAATACAAAAGAGGGATACGCTGATGAAAACCTTGCAGGAATTAGTTGCGGAGTTGCCACCTGAGCTTCAGCAGGAGGTGCGCGATTTCGTGGAGTTTTTGCTCGCAAAGCGCGCCGCTCGTCCGGCAACGCGCCCTAAACTCGACTGGTGGGGCGGCGCCAAAGAGTTAGGGCGCCACTTCTCCTCTGTCGAACTCCAACACCAAGCCAATGAATGGCGTGTCGAAAGCGCGCTGAACAGAAACGATTATGAGGAAATATCTTCTGGACAGTAGCGTGCTGCTGGAGGGCTTGCTTTTACAGGCTCAAGCCGCGCAGGTTCAACAACTTCTTACGCTTGCGCCACCTGGAATGCTCTGCATTTCCGATTTCTCACTGCACTCTATTGGGTTGATCTTGACAAGATCAAAATTTCATAATGTTTTTATTCAGTTTATTGAGGATATGATTCTAAGCGGCTTTCTGACCCTGTTATTCGTAGCGCCAGAGGAACTGCCCCAGGTAGTCCAATACCAACTGCAATTTGGGCTGGACTTTGATGACGCCTATCAATACACAGTAGCGGAGCTGAATAATTTAGAAATTATTAGTTTTGATTCAGATTTTGATCGAACGATAAAAGGACGAAAAGTGCCCATCGATGCGATTAGGCATATCGCCTCAAGCCAATAATACCAATTGCGCGAGCAGAGTTCGTAAATTGCCCCCCTCCTGCAGGTTCCCCCCGCTTTGCGAGGGGAACCAAGCCGTACGCCCACGCGGTTCCCCCTGCTTGCAGGGGGAACCTCAAGGAGGGGGTCATCCATCGCGCTTGTTTTGATGAACTTTGGTTGCGCGATTGGTATAAGAGAAAAAAAGTGCGCGCTGTTTGCCCGAAACCAAATGGCATCGCAAGCAGAGCGGCATCCTATTTCATCCCACAAACAGGCGTGATTTGCTTAGCTCCATCTGCATCGTGACGAGGCGGTGATAGGTGCCGCCCTTCTCCATTAGCTCGTCGTGGGTACCCATCTCCACGATGCGCCCGCGCTCCAGCACCACGATGCGGTCGGCGTTGCGCAGGGTGCTGAGCCGGTGGGCAATGGCAATCGTGGTGCGGTTCTGCACCAGCCGCTCTAATGCCTCTTGGATGAGGCGCTCGGTCTCGGTGTCCACCGAGGCGGTCGCCTCGTCCAGAATGAGGATTTTGGGGTTGCGCAGGATGGCGCGGGCGATGGCGATACGCTGACGCTCACCACCCGACAGGCGATGCCCACGCTCCCCTACCCATGTGTCATAGCCGTCGGGGAAACGCATGATGAAATCGTGGGCGTTCGCCGCTTTGGCTGCCGCCATTATCTCCTCTTGGGTGGCATCGGGGCGAGCATAGGCGATGTTCTCCCGAATGGTGCCAGGGAACAGGAAAGTGTCCTGCATCACAATCCCGATATGCCGACGCAAATCCTGCATGCGCACCGCGCGCAAATCGTGCCCATCGAGCAGAATCCGCCCCCGCGTGGGGTCATAGAAGCGGCACACCAAGTTAATCAGCGTGCTTTTGCCCGCGCCCGATGGACCCACCAGCCCAATCATCTCGCCGGGACGGATATGTAGGTTAATATCGTGTAGCACCGGATGGTGCTTCTCGTAGCCGAAGGTGACCTCCTCGAAAATAATTTCGCCCTTCACTTCGGGCAGTGGCTTCGCATCGGGTAGGTCGCGCACCTCGGGCTCGGTGTCCAGCAGCTCGAACACGCGCTCGGCTGCCGTCACGGTGCGCGACGCCCAGTCCATAATGTTGGTGATGATGCTCAGCGGTCCGAACAGCATGCCGATATAGGAGAGGAAGGCGACCAGCGTGCCCAGTTCGAAGGAGCCGTTCAGCACGCCCCGCCCTCCCACATACCAGATAACGAAGGAGCTGGACATCACCAGAAAGGAGATGAGCGGAAACACACTGGCGTTGATTTTGCCTGCCATCTCGCCCGATTCGGCGATTTCGAAGTTGCGCTGGTTGAAGGTGGCGATTTCGCGCTGCTCCTGGGTGAAGGCTTTCACCTCACGGATGCCCGAGAGCGTGCCGCCCAGATGCGCGGTCAGGCGCGACCAGCGATGCCAGTGCCGCCGCCAGATGCGAATCACCCGATGCCACGCATAGCGCGACAGCATCACAATCAACGGCGCCGGCACCAGCACCAGCAGACTCAACTTCCAATCCATCAGCACCATCACCGTGCCGATGCCCAGCACCATCAGCAGGTTCAGCGTGATGGTCGGCGCGCTGTTCACCAGAAAGTCGTACAGCGCATCGGTGTCGCGCGTCACACGGCTCATAATCGAGCCGGTCTGGCGACGGTCAAAGTAGCTCAGCGAGAGCCACTGCAGATGCTGATACAGTTTGGAGCGCAGCTCAAAGGCGATTCGGCTGCCCAACCATGCGTTGAGCCGCCCGCGCGCAATATTGATGCCTGTGCCGAACAGGCGCAGCCCTACCAGCCCCAGCAGCAACCAGACAAAGAGGTGCGCATTCGTCCGCGGCACCAGCACCTTGTCGATCAGCACTTTGGTCAGGTAGGGTGGGGTCAGCTCCACGGCTGCGCTGAGCATCGCCAAGATGCTGGCAAGCGCCATATAGCGCCAGTAGGGGCGCACCAGATGCATCAAGCGCAGCAGCACCTGCTTCTGCGAGCGACATGCGGGGCAGGAGATCGAATCTTCGGGTATGGGGCGTCCGCACCGCTCGCACACCAGTTGCTTCTTTTCAAAGGGCGGTGGTTCCTCGTGGCGCAGCAGTGCCTCCAAGCGCAGTTGTACCTGCCCGAAGATGTTCGCCAAACCGCTGCTGAAGCGGATGAGTTCGATCACGCGCCCGTCGTGCAGCACCGCCTCCAACGCGGATGCCCCCACCAGTTGCGTGGTGCGTACCGATTCGATGCCTTTCAGGGGCAGCGCAAGCCTGAGGGTGGCATGGGATGTCTCCTCTTCTTCCGCGGAGTCGCGCCGTAGCCACGGCAGGCGGGCGCTGGTGCTGTGGCTTATCGGGGAGCGATGGAGGCTGAACACAAGCAGCTGCGCCTCCTGCGCCGAGCCGAGCAACTCCTTGGCGGGGTATGCCAGCACCAGCCAAGTCTCCCCGAATCGCCCTTCTGGGGTCAAGTCTGACGCGAAACCGAACTCGACCGCCGCCGCGGAACCGAGCTGCTGGCGGACGGCTGCGGCTATGGGTTCGGGCAGCTGTCTATCCCCGTCCTCCATCATCTTATTCTGCCAGCGTGTCGGCAATCACCTTGAGGATGGTTTCCTCTTCCTCTTCGGAGTAGCCCAAGCCGGCGTAGCGAATGACGCCCTTCTTGTCCACGATATACATCGTGGGGTAGCCGTTGATGCGGTATTTGCGCTTGACCTCCGCCTCGTTTTTGGGCACGCAGATGGTGTAGGTCATCTCGTTATGTTCCACGAAGGCGCGCACCTCCGCTTCCGAACCCGAATCGAGCGCCACGCCCACCACCATCAAGCCGCGCTTGGCGTACTTATCGTGCAGCTCCTGTAGGAAGGGGATGGCACGACGGCACGGACCGCACCATGTCGCCCAGAAGTCGATCACATAGACCTTCTCCTGCTTGCCACCCAGCTTGACCTCGTTGCCCTTGAGGTCGGTCAAGGTCATCTCAGGCAGCTTCTGGCGCGGTCGCAACTGTGCGCCTGCAGGCGTGGTGAAGAGCAACAGGAACGCAATCCCGAACAACAGACCTGGCAAAACCCACTTTTTCATTGTGCTGACCCTCCATCGCTTCGCCAAGAGGCGCGTTCCCAACACGCCCCTTGCATTCAGGGCGCGATTGCCGCACCCCGCAAACCGATATGCCTATTATACCATGCCTTGTATCGAAATGCAAGTGGGATGCGTGGGGGGTGCCGAAAAATCGCACCTATCTTCACACCCCAAAACCCGTAAAATGACCTGTCCGATTCGCCCCTGACCTGCATTATAATAGCCCTGAAACGGGGTTTTTCCTGACCTGTCGTTCGAAACGGTTGTCCGGTTTTGGGCGGTTTTTGAGTCATTAAGAAGCGGATGGGCAGAGTGGAACTCTCGCCCACGCTCAACCGAACCCGTTTTAGGGAAGGGTCGTCCCTTCCGACACAAACCATTCTCAGTGAGGAGGTACGATGCAGATGAAACGAGCTTGGCGATTCGGAACGGTAGCGCTCCTTGCGCTGATTGTAGCGGGTGTGTACGCCCAACCGCCTGGTGCTGCCGGGTTGGTCTGGCTGGACAATGAATTTGAATTCGACCTGAACGCCGGCAACCTGGTCACTACGGGTGCGGTTAGCACCACCATCTCGCTTGGCAATCCAGCTCCTGCCTGTCTTACCAAAAACCCGAATACTCTCGACATCCAGCTTGATCTTTCTGCGTTGACGGGTATCCCCGGCCTGCCCACCATCACCTTGGTGGGCACAGCATCGGCAGATGGTAGCATCATCAACTGGTCGGTTGGCGAAGTACCCATTAACTACTGTTTGCCAGCCGCCGTATCGGGATTGCCATTCGATATCCTGATTAAGAAAATCACGGGAGGCAACTTGCGTGTGGATGCGACGATTCTGGGGTCTCCGTATTTTTCAAGCGTCTGCAATCGGGACTTCTGGGTGCGAATGGAAGACCGAGACGGCAACTCGGCGAACTTTCTCAACATAGAGGCATATGCCTTTTGTGTGGAGTCGCCATTCACCCGCATTAATGCGACGGTGCGCGACCTAGACTTTGTCGCTTACAGTGGTCCCATTCCCGAGCCTGCCAGCCTGCTTGCGCTGGGTTCGGGCTTGGTCGGCTTGCTGGGTCTGCGCCGACGGAGGAAGTGAACAACGCGCTTCGGGGGTAGGGGCAACTCCCTACCCTCACGCTTTTCAACACTCTATGGTGAGGTGATGAGACGATGAAGCACTGGCAACGATGGACTTGGCTGACAGCTGGCTATAGCGTGCTGATAAGCACGGCATTGTACGCGCAGCGAGTGCAGGGTAGCATCGCTCAGCTCGATTCGGGCTGGAGCCTGCCCAATGGAGCAGGACCAACGCAGCACATCCGCCTACGAGGCGAACAGAGCGTCCCACCTCGTACCGCACGCCACGCTCGCCTCGAACCCATCTGGGTTGTGGATGGCGGCGATGCTTACGGGCGTGTCTCCACCTACTGGACTGGCTGGGAAGGCAACGGCGGCGACCGAGCCGAGTACTGGATACTGGGTGCTTATAAACCAGGACCACAGCAAGTGGGGGCGAAAGTGGGCGACTCATGGAGCGGATTCAACCTCTTCCGCGGACGGATGTGGAACGAGCAGTTTACCAGCTTCCAAACCCGTCGTGTGGAGCTGAGCCTGTGGGTCGCCAACGCACCGATGCCAACTTTGCTGGGATCGCCCACACCTAACACGAACCTGGCGACTTTCGACGCAGACGCCGACCTCAGCAACGGAATCCAGATTAACAAGAATTTCAATCCCACGATAAGCCTTTTCTGGGAAACGGGGGGTACGAACGCCTTCCGCGACCTAATTTACAACAATCCGCGCGTGGTCGGTCTGGACTCCTATGTCTATGAAACGCTGGCATCCCCGCACCGAGACATTGTGCGCCTATCGGGCGAGCTAAAGGTAAATGGCTCACCCGTGCAAAGTGCGGGTCCCTCCAGCGCTACATGGAACGCGTTTGACTTCACGACTACCTACGCGTTAGCCTCTGCGAGCAACACCTATACGCTGGATCTAAGCGGCTACAATGTCGGTGATATCGTCACGGTGGAGGTTGTCGTTTACTTCCAGCATGAGGCGTGGTATCGCAACGACTATGTGCTGGGGTCCAGCACCAGCATCGCCGCTGTGTTGACCCAGCAATTTGAGGTGATCCCTGAGCCAGCCAGTCTGCTGGCGCTCGGCACGGGCTTGGTCGGCTTGCTGGGGCTGCGGCGTCGCAGGAAGTGAACAACGCGCTTCGGGGGTAGGGGCAACTCCCTACCCTCACGCTACACCTCCTTCAGCGATAGGTATTCGTTTTAATGCCTCACCCTGTTGGCAAGCCCCTGGAAAGGTGTCATCCGCCATTTCAACACTCTATGGTGAGGTGATGAGACGATGCGGCATTGGCAACGATGGGCTTGGCTGACAGTTGGCTATAGCGTGCTGATAAGCACGGCACTCTACGGGCAGTCCGCCCGCGTGATTTACGAGCAGGATGATAACTTCCCATTAGCGACCACAGAGTTTCGATCGCCTTGGAACGGTGGGGATGTCGGGAACAACAACTTTATGCCCGATCCGACAGGACGAATATTCTCACGGAATGAGGTGTTCGGCACGACAGCGGTTATCCGCGTGCGCCTGCAGGACTTCACGGGCGGCGA